>OLPF01000204.1_pt1 | contig 69727 bp, 59 predicted proteins | sample 1673121 | NCBI WGS metagenome assembly OLPF01 (sample SAMEA3136756, study PRJEB25190) | human gut metagenome
TCCATATCCGATCGATAAGAAGTTTGAAGCATTCAATTTCCAGGCGATCAACGTTGATGGACATAATTTCGATGAGATCCGTGCTGCTATGCAGAAAGCAAGAGAAACAAAGGGTATGCCTACAGCGATCATCATGCATACAGTCAAAGGAAAAGGCGTCTCCTTCATGGAAAATCAGGCAGGCTGGCATGGCAAGGCACCAAATGAAGAGCAGCGCCGGGCGGCGCTCAGGGAATTGGGGGAATAAGGCATGAAAAAGGCTACGCGCGTGAGCTTTGGAGAAGCTCTGGCTGAACTCGGTCGGCAAAACGACCGCATCGTCGCGCTGGATGCAGATCTGGCCGGCGCAACGATGAGCGGCATATTTCAAAAGGCGTTTCCTCACCGGCACTTTAATTGCGGCATAGCGGAGGCCAACATGGTGGATATGGCAAGCGGGATGAGCCTGATGGGTTTGATTCCCTTTTGTTCTACGTTTGCCGTGTTTGCGGGAAGATGCTTTGAAAACATAAGAAATGGAATCTGCTATCCCCATGCCAATGTGAAGCTTGCATTTTCCCACGCGGGGATATCTGTGGGGGAGGATGGAGGAACCCACCAGTCCATTGAAGATATCGCTCTCATGCGTGTCTTGCCGGGAATGACGGTGCTGTGCCCTTGTGACGATCTGGAAACAAGAAAAGCGGTCGCGGCGTCAGTCGAAACGGAAGGCCCCGTGTATCTCCGTCTGGCTCGAATGGCCACCCGTTCTTTTGAAGACCGGCCATTTGAAATTGGCAAGGGTCGTGTTATGCGCGAAGGAAAGGATGCAGTGGCCTTCACATGCGGCACGATGGTGGAAGCCTGTATGGATGCCGCGGAGCTGCTGGCCCGGCAAGGGATCGAGCTGGCGGTCATCAATTTACATACCATTAAACCCATGGATACGGACCTTGTATGCAGATATGCGGCAACCGGCGCAAAGCTGTTCAGCGTCGAGGAGCATAGCATTATTGGCGGCCTGGGCGATGCCGTACGCGATGCTCTTGAATGTCAGGGGACATACAGGCTGACCAAGATCGGGATTCGGGACTGCTTTGGACAGTCCGGAAAACCGGAGGCGGTGTTGCGAGAGTATGGTTTGTGCGCGGACCAGATTGCAGCGGAGATTCAATCCGGACTGTAGTTTGTGTTCTGCGAGCCGGCAGGCATACAGTACGTTGTCCATTGCCATCAGGGACGCGGGCCAAAATCGTGGGCCGGGGGGTGCGGATGAAAAGTTGACTCCAGAAGGAGGCAACATTACGTACGCCAAAGAGCATGATGAACTCGTTGAGCCCATCCCGGAAAAACGGACACGTAAAAAAGCAGGATGAATCTTTGGCTTTCCGGAAGATGCTCGTTCATCAAGCCTGAGGCGCCGGAAGGGTGACCTCAAACCGTGCGGGAGCAAGCAAAGCCAGTGTGGAATGTGGCCGGACCGAGTTGTGGAAGGCCTCCAGATGGGCGAATACGCCAGTCTGTGCGCTGGCTCTGGTGGCATAGTGCATGGATCAACTCGCACTTGAGGCGGCTGAAGAAATGCCCTGCCACGGCGTTGTCGTAGGAATCGCCCTTGCGGGACATGCTCTGCCGGATTCCATAGAACGCCAGCCGTTCCCGGAAGGCGAACGCGGCGTATTGGATGCTTGGTTACTGTGAAAGATAAGTCCCTTGGACGGGGTGCAGCGGCGGACTACCCTGTCCACCGCTTCCAGAGTCGGCGTGGTATCAATAGGACTGGAAAAGGCACAGCCCACCCTTTTGCCGGTACATAAGCCCTTGACGATGGCCGGATAGAGCCCAGCCCTCTCCGGTGGGAATGCAGGTGATATCACCCATCCAGGCCTGATTGGGTTGCTCAAAAAAGAAGTTTCTTTAGAGTAGAGTGGGGAAGACGGGGTGGCTGTGCCGGGAGTTGGTGATGACTTTGCAGGCCCGGCTTCTCTACAGAGGCGATCCCCGCAAGCCGCATCTGCCGGTGGACACGCTTGCGGGAACAGCCGAATTCCGGCTTGGGCGGGTGGCAGAGACTGTCCAGGGAGAGATCGTTCTGGTGCAGTTCCACAATCTCCGCCGAAGCGCCTGATTCCTCCGCTCGCGCGCACAGGGATTGCGTTGCGCCCAGCCATAGCAGCCGCTGCGTGAGATCTTCAGGACCCGGCATGCCTGCTCCACAGGGGTTTCCTGACGCTGCAACGTCTGGGCTGTCCACTATGGTTTCGACAGGATACCCACGGATTTTTTCAGAGTGTCAATGGCCTCATCTTTCTTTAAAAGCTGTTTGCGCATGGAGCGGATTTCCGCCTCCGGTTCCCGGATGCGTTGCTGTTCCCGGATGGTACGGCTGACCTGACCCAGCTGCACCCCCGCAGCCTTCAGCCAGCTACACAGGGTGTCAATGCAGATTCCCAAGTCCTTGGCTACCTCCCTGGACTCTCGTCCCTGCTCTGTTACATTCCGTACTGTGCCAGCCTTGAATGCCTCGTTGTACCGAGGCGGCGGCGTCCCTTTTTTCTTCTGCTTCTGTTCCATTTTTCTGCCCCTTTCCTTTCCCTTTTACGATTGACTTTTCTGTCCGTCAATCCGGGGTATAGGGGCAGTAAGAGCTAAGACGCCATTCACACGCAGACCTGCCGCAAAAAAATCCGTATTTTGCACCGCTGGTCCCAATTCTTTCCGGCAACGTTTCTTGTTTAAAAATTATCAAATACGGTTGACAATGAAAGCGCAAAAAGACTAAAATAGATGTGGCGTAAATATCGCCTGCGGTATATATTTGCTGCAAATTTATATTTTAAGAGGGAGGATTCTCCATGAGGACATCCAAGGTATTCTTGAGCTTGTTGCTTGTGCTGGCCTTGCTGGTCGGATTGGTCCCGGCTGTGGCTGAAACCACGCTGACCGACGGCACCTATACCGGAACCGGCAAGGGCATGCACTCCAACATCGCCGTCACCGTTACGGTGGAGGACGGTGCAATCACTTCCGTCACGGTGGACAGCCAGGACGAAACCCCCGGCGTTTCGGATCCCGCCTTTGAGCAGATTCCTGCGGCTATTGTGGCGGCTGGAAACACCGACGTGGACACCGTTGCCGGCGCAACGCTGACCTCTAACGGCATTATTGAAGCCGTGAACAATGCCTTGAACGGCACCACCGAGGAGACGAGTACCGAGCTGACGATCGAACCTGATATGATCGTGGTAGGCTCCGGCATGGCCGGTCTGGTGGCCACAGCCCGTGGCGTGGAGCTGGGCCTGAATGTGCTGGTGCTTGAGCAGAGCGTGCGCACGGGCGGCTGCATCCACTATGCGGGCGGCACCGTGAGCGGTGCGGGCTTCAAAATCCAGAAGGAAAACGGCGTTGAGGACACCCCCGAGGCCTTCTATGCCGACATCGAGGCTCTCGGCGGCGAGGGCGAGTTCAACGAAGCGCTGGCCAAGCGTCACACCGAGGAAGCCGGCGCGGCCATCGACTGGCTGGATGAGGACCTGGGCGTGGATTTCGGCGACCGCTCTCTGGTGGGCGGCGCGTACACTGCCATGCAGACCCTGCGCGTAACCCGTGCGCTGGGCTCCTATTCGATGGGCGCGGCCAACGCCTACCTCGATCCCCTCAACGAGCGTCTTGAGCAGGCCATTGCCGACGGCAAGGCCCAGATCATGTACAACACCAAGGTGACCGAGCTTCTGGTGGAAGGCGACAAGTGCGTGGGCGTGAAAGCGGGCGACCTGGAGTTCCGCGCTCCCTCCGTGGTGCTGGCCACCGGCGGCTATTCCTACAACGAGGACCTGCTGAAGATGGCGGGCTTTGAGAATGTGATCTCCTGCGCACCCAGCACGTCCGACGGCTCCGGCTTCCTGCTGGCGCAGGCGGTTGGCGGTGTCTTTGACAACATGGACGAAATCGTCAACTACTACGGCGGCGGCATCCCCACCAACGGCTTTGATATGTACTATCAGGTCAACAACAGCTATCCCGGCATGATCTACGTCAACGCTCAGGGCGACCGCGTGGGTGCCGAGGAAAGCGCCACCAGCGCCATGTGGTATGGCCAGGAGGAAAGCAAGCTTTACGCTGTGATCTCCAGCAACATGATCGACAAGGAGCAGGCCTTCATCAAGCACCCGATGATGAACTCCGCCGTACTGGAAAACAACGGCTGGGACAAGCTGGAGGAGCTGGCGGCTGAGGGCAACTGCGTCTACAAGGCCGATACCCTGGAAGAACTGGCCGAGATGATCGGCGCCGAAAACCTGACCGCTACGGTGGAAGCCTATAACAAGGACGTGGCTGCCGGTGAGGATACCGCCTTCGGCCGTTCCCCCGAAAGCATGGTGGCCTTTGAAGAGGGCCCCTACTATGCGGTGGTCACCGTGCCCTATGTGTGGTCCGGCACCTCCGGCGGCGTTCGTGCCAATGAGGACGGCTACCTGCAGCGCGAGGATGGCAGCGTGATTACTGGCCTGTCGCTGGCCGGTGAGATCCTTGGACCCAGCAACATCCTGGGCAAGATCAACTTTGGCGGCATCAACCACTCCATGTGCGCTACCTGGGGCATCATCGCCGCTGAAAACGCGGCTGAGCTGGCCGGGAAGTAATCGTTTCTCCTGACTCATGGGAGCCTGTTGAAAACAGGCTCCCATAACCGTTGACGAATTTCCGTCAACGGTTTTTTTATAGGGAAGATGCAGCCGTGGCGTTACGGTTTCTCTTTTTTTTCCATGCCTCAGAGGCGGCTTTCCTGTAGAGACAGCCCCTTTTGTCGAAGGTCTGAAGCTTGTCCTGTCACAAGGGCTGCTCAGACTGTCAAAAAAAGACCGCGAGGAGCGATCTTTTTGGATAAGCGAAGGTCAGGAACGGGACTGCCATTCCTGACCTTTGCCTGCCAGTGTATGCTGAACCTCACACCGTATTCTTTATGCGGTTGTGCCAAAAAACAGCTTCATATCCTCTTCCACGCTATCAATGCCCGCAATACCGAAGTTCTCAACCAGTACCTTCGCCACATTGGGACTTAAAAACGCCGGGAGGGTGGGCCCGAGATGGATATGCTTCACGCCAAGATACAAAAGCGCCAGCAGGACAATGACCGCCTTCTGCTCATACCATGCGATGTTGTAGACGATGGGCAGGTCGTTGATATCATCCAAGCCGAAAACTTCCTTGAGCTTCAAAGCAATGACAGCCAGAGAATATGAGTCGTTGCACTGGCCGGCATCCAGCACTCGCGGAATACCGTTGATATCCCCCAAATCCAGCTTGTTATATCTGTATTTCGCGCATCCCGCTGTCAGAATCACGGCATCTTTCGGCAGCGCCTTGGCAAATTCGGTATAATACTCCCGACTCTTTGCCCGACCGTCACAGCCTGCCATCACGACGAATTTTCTGATCGCACACCTTTTTACCGCCTCAACGATCTGATCCGCCAGAGCCAGAACCTGCGCATGTGCAAATCCGCCGATCAGCGCGCCCGTTTCAATCTCAGCGGGTGCGGGACACCTCCTGGCATGTTCGATCATGACGGAAAAATCCTTCTTTTCCCCGATTTCACCGGGAATGTGGGTGCATCCCGGATATCCGGCTGCACCGGTGGTATAGAGCCTGTGCTTGTAGCTGTCCTTGGGCGGCACGATGCAGTTGGTCGTCATCAGGATGGGACCGTTGAATGATTCAAATTCCTCTTTCTGCTTCCACCACGCATTGCCATAGTTGCCGATAAAGTTGGGATATTTTTTGAACGCCGGGTAATAATGGGCGGGTAGCATCTCGGAATGGGTATACACATCCACACCCGTTCCCTGTGTCTGCTCCAACAGCATTTCCAAATCCCGCAGGTCGTGGCCGGAGACCAGAATGCCGGGATTTTTTCCAACGCCAATGCTGACCTTTGTGATCTCAGGATTTCCATAGGCTTCCGTGTTGGCCTTGTCCAGCAAAGCCATGCTGGAGACGCCGTGCTTTCCGGTTTCCATTGTTAACGCAATCAGGTCCTCCACGCTCAGACTGTCATCCAGCGTGGCCGCCAGCGCCCGCTGAAGGAAGGCATCGACCTCGCCGTCATCCTGGAGCAATGCGTTGGCGTGCTTCGAGTACACCGACGGAGGATCCTTCTCAAGGATGTTTGCGCATCAGCGAGGGACTTCTATTCCCCCTGCAAGCAGATCACGGCCGACTCCCGCTGCCGGCTGGCAGAAAAAGCCGTCTCCGCCGAATGACTTTGCGCGAGCAACCCGTTGGCCCGGAAGGTGGAGATACTTTCCGAATCTGCGTGTATAGCGCTTCACAGATCTGTATGCGAAATGTCTTACCAGGTGGCTGTAACAACAAAACAGGTCGCGGCTATGGCGTCGCGGCAATCTAGGAGGAAGAACCATGAAGAAGATCATTGCTTTGCTGCTTGCGATCATGATGCTATGCGGCATCACTGCCTTCGCTGAAGAGGCTGCCGTCGATGAAGCTGACCGCAACTACGCCCCTGAATCCGGCACTGGCTGGATGTCTGTTGATATTCATGGCGAGCATGAAGAACTGACCTACGTGGAGAGTGTTCGCAGCCTTTCCGGCACCACCTATATCTTTGAAAATGATGATTATCGCGTCTCTATTGTCTTTGACCGTGACCTCGAAGTTGGAGTCACCATGGGAGAGAATTCCATCAATTCCATCGAGGTGCAGAGCCATGTGACCGCCACCTCCGGCTACTACTTTACCAAGAAGTCCGGCGATGCTGCTGTCAACAGCGAAGTCACCATGGAGAAGATCGACGAGGACGGCATCTGGCAGGGCACCTTCAGCGTCACCGTGCTGAGCGCAGATCGGTGGCTGGGCGATATGAAGCCGGGTATCATCGCCGAGCTCGAGTTTGAAAACGGCGAATTCTGCTTCTGCAAATGAGTCTATCAGTATTCCGCTTGACGATATCTAGACATTGAACGATCGCCCCTTTGCAAAGCTGCTGAAATCAGAGGCTGCAAAGGGGCTTTCTTTCATTGCTGGCGCGCTGCGATCGGCGAAAATTCTCCGGAAAGACAGCGTATCTATGGTTTGTCTAAGATGAGATACAATAAGGGACCTGTTGACAAACTGGGCAAATGATAGATTTTACCAGGTCACGATCCGCGAACAATTCTGCTCCTGCTACAAGAGCATATTCAGCCTCCCTGCGAAAAGCAGGCGCAATAGAGAGCATAGCTCAAAAATCCGGCGCAGGTGGCAAAGGCCTCCCCGGTTTCACAAACGCCGGTGTCCTCATTGACGCTCTCGCAGGCGATGCCGTTGTCCATGCGGGTGCGGCGCAGGTGAGTGAGCGCGCTGTCTGCGTTGCCGCTGAGCAGGCTGTTGCAGATGGACAGCACCCACGGATGCGGCGCGTGCCTGCAGCCGATCTCCGCAATGGGGTGGCCCGCAAACGACAGCGGATAGTCCTTGTCCCGGATCATGGCGACGGTGTTTTTCCACACGGGATCATCCATGGTGCAAAAATCGTAGAAGGGCAGCAGCTGCAAGCTGCCAGGCGGCTCGTCGTAGATATCGTAGCGGCCTTCAAGATCCACCGACCAGGCGAAAAATCGCCTGCCGTCCCGCTCCTTTACGCAGTGCCGGTAGACGGCCTCGCGCGTCTCTTCTGCCCGCTCCGCCAGTTCGGGCCGGTCCAGAAAATCCGCCAGCGCACGCAGGGCAAAGCAGACCAGCGCGTTATCATAGGTCAGGTAGGCGTGATTGCGCAGGTCGTCCGTGGGCTGCAAAAAGGTTTCGTAAAGGGCTTCGCTCGGGTGCTGTTTGCTTTCCAGCCTGCGCAGGATGGCCGCAAGGCCGTCCCTGACGACAGGCTGCCGGGCCAGGGAAGCGTCGCCGGTACTTTCTACGTAGCGCCTGAGGGCAACCACCGGCGCGCACAGCTCGTCCAGCTCGAAGCCCGGCTCCAGAAGCGTGCCGTCGATGTAACGGCTGTGCAGGCCGACGTTGCGGATCTGCTTTGTAAAGACATAGGTCAGGATCTCCCGCGCATAGGCGGCGTCCGCCATGAGGATGGCCGGAAAGGCCCACAGCAGGCTGTCGCGGTCCCAGTAGGCGGCGGATACATAATACCTCGGGCTGCGGCTGGTCATCAGGCACAGCTCCTCCGTGTCGATGGTGCGGCCGGAGGCATAGAAAAAGGCAAAAAACAGGTTGGTACCGAGCAGCTCGTGGAGGACGGGATCGTTCAGACGCTTCTCCCTTGCGGCGAGCCAGGCCGACGTGCCCGCATAAGCGGCGTCAAAGCCTTGCCTGAGCAGCTCCTTGGCGCTGGTGGCGGCAGCCACGCCTTCATAGCCCACGCCCCAAGGAATATCCAGCACGGCTTCCTCTCCCGGCTGGAGCAGGGCCTCCCGGAAAATGTCGTAGGCAAAGCCGTCCCGCGTCCACTGCGCCTGCTGGTCAATCTGCGAAAAAGGCTGCGGATCGGCCACGCAGGGGGCAAAGGCAAACAGCGGGACCCCTGGCTTTTGTGAAAAGAGAAACATGTGATTCCATCCCGAGGAAACCGCCTCCCGTCCGGCGGTCAGAGGGGTGGTTTCGTTGATTTCATGGAGGGTCTGCTCCCATTCGCCCTCCGTGCCAAAGCGTACCGTCCGGACCTGAGGCCCGGTGTTTGTAACCGACAGCCTGAGAAACAGCGCCCGCTCCCCAAAGGGCGTAAGATAGGTGCAGGAGAAACGGAGGCCGCTTTGCTCGGATACAAAGCCGGGAATCCAGCAGTGGGCGCGCCGCCATACGGGATGAAGCGGAAGGCGCGTTCCTTCCGCCTGCACGTAGGGGCGGATCAGCCCGGCATCCCCGCGGATCTCCAAAAGGCCCTTGAGCTGCATGTACAGGAAGGTAACGCCCTCCACCGCACCGTCGGTTTCCCGGATGGTGGGCAGGGACAGGTATTCGTTGCCGGTGACCTGATAGTTCATCGTACGTCCATCCTTTGCTATGCTTTGACGGACCCTTCCGCAAGGCCGGAAACCACAAAGCGTTTCTGGAAAAAGGCAAACAGCAAAATCATGGGAATCTGCGCCAGAATCGAGGCGGCGAAGATCCATTCCCAGCGGGTGGTGTGGGCGCCTTTCAGGGACTGGATCATCACGGGCAACGTGACCTGGTTTCGCACACCGCCCAGGATGACCTTCGCGGAGAAGAATTCCTCCCAGGTGCCCTGCAGGCAGAAGATGGCCAGCGTGCCGATGGCGGGAAGGGCCAGCGGAAGCATCACCCGGAAAAAGGTGGTCATGTGCCCGCCGCCGTCGATCTTGACGGCTTCTTCCAGCTCCTTGGGCAGCGCGGCCATGTGGCCCCGGAGAAAGAACGTGTTTCCGCAGATTCCCGCGCCCACATAGAGCAAAATCAGCCCCGCCTTGGTGCCGATCAGGCCGTTTGGGGCCGGGCCGATGCCCTGCAGCACCAGAAACTGCGGGATGATGCCCAGAAAGCCCGGCAGCATCAGCGTAAACAGATAGACGCGAAACAGCGCCTCCCGGCCGAAAAAGTCGATTCTGGCAAAGCCGTAGGCCGACAGCGAGGCCACCAGCACCGTAAAGAGCGCCGTGAGCAAAGTGATGACCACGCTGTTGAGCGCTGCCCGAGGCAGGTCGGACTGGGACAGCACATGCTCATAGGCGGCAAACTGAATCTGCGAGGGGAACAAATGGGGCGGGTTGGGCAGCACATAGCTGAACTCCTCAAAGGAGTTGCAGACCATGAACCAGAACGGAAGAATGAAAATGACCGCGCTCAGAATCAAAACGGCCCAGAACAGGATTTTTCCCATGATTCTCATTGCTCCCGCCCACCTTCCGTATGAAACACCCTGTTGAGCACAAAGGTGGTGGTCAGCACCAGAAGGGCTGTGATCATGCCGATGGCCGCGCCCTGACCGAACTCAAAGAGATTGAACGATTTGTCGTAGAGCAGGTATTGCAGCACGCTGGTGGTGCCGCGGGGATTGCCGCTGGTGAGCATCATCACCTGAATAAACACGCCGAAAGAACCGATAATCATGTTCACCAGCACGTAAAAGGTGGTGCTTTTCAAAAGCGGCACGGTGATTTGCCAGAACTGCTGGGCCCTGCTGGCGCCGTCCAGCATGCTGGCCTCGTAGAGGTCGGCGGAGATGCCCTGCAGCCCCGCCAGATAAATCACCATCGCCCATCCGATGTTCTTCCAGATGCCCAGCAGCCAGATCACCAGGTTGGCCGTCCAGGTGCGGTTGAGCCAGGAAACATAGGCCGGCAGGATGCCAAACACATCCCGCAGCAGGTAATTGACCAGTCCTGCACCGCCGGCGTTAAACATGTAGGCAAACACATTGCCTACGATCACCCAGCTGGTAATTACCGGCAGATAAAAGCAGGTGCGGAAGAAAAGCTGGCTGCGCCTGAGCGAATTGACCATGACGGCAAAGATCAGGCCAAAGAGCATGATAAACGGCGTGGTGACAAAGGCATAGAGGAAGTTGTTGCGGATGGCCAGAAGCAGCCGGTCGCCGCGCTCGGTGAACAGCGCGATGTAATTGTCAAGCCCCACCCAGGTCATGCTGCGCTGCACGATCTGATAATTGGAAAAGCTGATGCGAATGTTGAAAAGCATCGGATAGAGGATAAACACGCAGGCAAGGATCAGTCCCGGAAGCACAAAGGGCGCGGCGGGGAGCCAGTTTCGCAGGCGTCTGTGCAAAAGCAGTTTTTTTTCGCACCGCAAAACGGCCTCTGGATCATACGCGGCAGGAGTCATGGACGCTCTCTCCTTTGGAAAAGCACAAGGCGCTTCCCCGGTCCGCGCCCGCAAAGGCGCGGATCGGGGAAGAGGGGAACCGGCGACCGTTACTTGGCCAGCTCGATGTCGATTTCAGCGGCGTAGTTGGTGAGGGTGGACTGCACATCCGCGCCCTCGATGAAAATTTCCGTCATGGCGTCCTGCCACAGCTGCTCCACCGTGGAGGCCTGCGGCGTGGGAATGCGGCTCTGCGCGCTTTCCAGCTGCTTCATGTACACGCTCCACTTGGGATCAGCCTGCACGGCCTCGCTGTCAACGCAGGATTTGAGGGTGGGAATCACGCCCACCTTGAGCAGTTCCAGCTGCACCTCCTCGCTGAGCATGAAGGTGACAAACCGGAAGGCGGCGTCCTGCTTCTGACTGCCGGAGAAGATGACGATGTTTTCGCCGCCCACCACGGAGGCACTCTTTCCATTCCAGGTGGGAATCAGGGCGGGCACAATGCCGGCCTCCTCGTTGAAGGGCGCCCAAGGGCCTTCAAAGAACATGGCGTATTCGCTGTTGATGCCGTCCCAGGCAGGGGGTGCCGTCTACGTCGCGGATGGTGAACACGCCGTCCTCATGAAGCTCAAGCATGGTGTTGATGGCGGCTACGCTCTCGGCGCTGTCCAGATAGCCGCTGGCAGTGGTGAAGCCCTCATCCGTCAGCTTGCCGCCAAAGAGCCAGAAGTAGGGATACAGATCCCAGTCGCCCAGGCCGGAAACGTTGAGCTTGTACTGGCCGGGCGCCTTTTCCTTGCACGCCGCCACAAATTCCTCCATGGTGGCGGGAGGCTCGTCAAAGCCCAGTTCCTTGAGAACGTTAAGGTTGACCACGGCGGCCTTGCAGTTGGTGTTGAGGGGCAGGCCGTAGTAATGGCCGTTCCACAGGTTGGTGGACAGGGGCGCTTCGAGCACCGCATCCTTGAGCGCATCAAAGCCCTCGATCTCATCCATGGCCACGATGCCGCCCAGCTTTGCGTAGGCGCTGGTTTTGGTAATGTCCACGCGCGCCACATCCGGCACCACGCCGGTGCCAAGCGCCGTTACCAGCATCTGGTTGAAATCGCCGCTCTGACGCACCGCTTCCACCTTGATGTCCGGGTTGGCGGCTTCAAACATGGGGATGATGACCTCGTCAATCACCGGCGTTTCCGCATCGCCATAGGTGTGCCAGAAGGTGATGGTCACCGGCTCCTGCGCGCTGGCGGCAGAAAACGCGCTCAGCGCCATCGTCAGGACCAGCAGCAGAGCAAACAGCTTTTTCATGGAACAACTCCTCCTTAGATTTTATTCTCTTGCGCCTCAGCGCAGGAATATCATGTTCCAGTAGGCCAGCGCAGGCTGAACCAGTTCCAGATAGGTCCCGGTTTCGTCGCGTCCCACGGAGAAGGGAAGCCGCCGCGGGGAAAGATTCTCCTCATCCGGAGAGGCGAGATAGACCGCGCCGGCGGGAAAGTCCGTATACAGGCGGGTTGCCACATTCCTCAGGGCACGCGGCGCGGGCTTGGTCTGTTTCTCGTCCCGCCAACCGTTGTCCGTGCCTGTCAGATTCAGAAAATGATAGACTTCCGCGCCGCCGTCCGCCTTTGCGAAGTACCAGACCGCATCGCTTTTTCCCTCCGTGCTGAGGGAAACGCCCTTCAGCGTCACCCGGCGCTCAACGGGCCGCTGCCCGTCCCGCAGCAGGTTTTCATAGGCGACCAGAAAATCGTACAGCCGCCGCACATCCCGCGTGAGCTCCCCGTCCATGCGCTTCTGGATATCGGCGGGAAAATACTCGTCCGAAAGCATGTTCCCGCCATTGCCCAGCTCAATGCGCGCGCCGCCGGAGGCAAATACCACGCAGTCCAGCAGGCGCACGGCGGAGGGGTTAAAGGCGCGAAGCGGGTTTCGGTAATTCACATAGGCCGCCACCACCAGCGACTTGCCGCCGCTTAGCGCACAGGCGTCGAGAATGGCCCGGTGTATGCTGTAATAGGTGTCATAATTCAGGCCGTCGGGCGCCTTGTCCCAGGGCCAGAACTCCGCGTACAGCACATCCACATCGCTGCTGCTGACCTGCTCGAGCCCCTGGGCTCCCACGGGATTGAAAACCAGGTATCTGGGGGCAATTGCCGCTTTGGCGGCATTCAAAAACAGGGCGTAGCAATCCTTTACCAGACGGATGGGATGCCCGGAGCCGTCATGCCCCAATGGGCCGCCTTCCGCTGTCTGCATGGGGCCGTTTTCGCCGATGGTGTCGCCATGCCAGCCGTCAAACGCAAAGGCGTCAAAGACCTTGTTTTCCTGCTCGAAAAGATAACGTTGCCAGCCCGGATTCAGGGGATTGAAGTATTGCAGCACGCCAACCGGCCCAAGATGCGCATCCATGTCGCAGGTAAAATCCGTCCCGTCCACCTTGACCAGCCGCCAGGCGGGATCGACGCCCGAACCGTCGGTGAGGTAGGTCTGGTTGGCGGCGTAAATCATGTTATACGCCAGGCAGGCCATGCCCTTTTCGTGCGCCGCCGACAGATACGCCCGCACCGCGTCGCCGGAAACCGTCCTGCCGGACCAGTCCTTCCACACGGAGGTATCGTCCGCTACGGGCCGATGATGCCGGTACTGCCAGTCGTAAAACTGCAGGCCGTTGATGTGAAAGCGGCATAGCGTCTCGATTTTTGCCTGCGCGTCCACGCCCGGGGTAAAATCCCACACGTAGCCGTAGCGTGGAAACCGGGTCCAGGCGGAGGAAACATCAATGGCTGTAAAGGCGCCTGCCAGAAGCGCCTTGTCCGGGTCCAGCGCCTGCACCTCAAGCAGGTATCCCTTGCCGTCTTTCACTGGGGGGAGGAGCGAAAACCGCTCCGCCGCCGCGATCTCCTCCGTTAGGACCGTCTTTTCCAGATGCGACAGGATCAGCCGGAGGCTTACGGTTTCGGCAGGCAGGCCGTCCACATACACGCACACCGTTTCGTTTGGGGCATACATGCTTTTGTCCGTGCGGCAGTTCATGGGCGTTTCTCCCTTCGCGCGGCAGATTCGGCAGGCAATGCGGGCGTCCGCCATGGGCAATGCACCTGCTTCTGTAGTTGATACGTTGTCGCTTTTCATGGGCAAGAATAACAGATTTTTGACTCATGTTCCATATGTTATGCGCATAACCAACAAAACAAGAAAAAACAATCCGTCTCTTTTGTTCATAATGACCATGTCTAGCGCAGATCCTTCACGCTTTCGCCCCGGACCACACGGGTGGGCAACGTGAGGGAGACGGGTTCTTCCACCGCCTGATCCAGGATGTCAAACAGCATGCGCAGCGCCGCCTGGGCCTTTTTGGTCACGTTCTGATGCACGGTCGTCAGCCGGGGACGGATGATGCGGGAGAGGATGTTGTCGTCAAAGCCGGTGACCGAAATATCCTCCGGCACGCGAATGCCATGGTCCAGCAGGTAATCCATCGCCTCAACCGCATAGTAGTCCGAGATGAACAGGCACGCGGTACAGCCCATGCGGCGGAAGCATTCCACAAGCCTCCGGTAATCCTCGCTTCTGCGTTTGCGATCCTTCGAGATGCAAAAGTACCGTTCCTGTGTCCATGCAATGCCGGCAGCGCTCAGCGCCTGCTGATGCCCCCGCAGGCGCAGCGCATCCACGCCCCACAGAGTGGGCTGGTCCCCCACGAGGAGCATGTTGCGATGGCCCAGCTTCAGCAGGGTTTCCGTCAGCTGACGCATGCCGCCCAGGTCGTCCAGCCCCACGTTGTTATACTGCTCGCCCTCGTCAAAATAGCAGTCCACAAACACGATGGGCTTGCGGGTGGCCTCAACCAGCTCGCGGCACTGGTTGGCCTGCAGGCCCATCACAATCAGGCCCACGGCGTTCCACGTCTGGGAGATGCGGTGAATCTCCGCGGCGGTTTGGGCCGCGCGCAGCATGGTGTAATATCCCCGCGCGCGGATGGCGTTTTCCAGCGCCGCGATCATCTCGCTGACAAACGGGTCCTGCAGGGCAAACTTTTCCTCGCGGTTGGGATAGTTGGTAATGACGCCGACAATCTCGCTGTCGCCCTTGGCCAGCATGCGGGCACCCATATTGGGGATGTACTGGTACTGCTCCAGCTTTTTGCGGACGAGCTGCGCCGTCTCCGGCGACATTTTTTCCAGATGACCGTGGATGACGTTGGAAACCGTTGCGGTGGATACGCCCAGCGAATTTGCGATTTCTTTGATGGTCATTGCGGCGCCTCTCCTGTTGATGTTATGCGCGTAACTGGAAACAGCATAGCGCATGCCTTGATGCGGTGTCAAGGGCAGGAGGATGGGAAACGGAGAAACCCCAGGCCTGTGCGCCGGACAGGCCCGGAGTGCAGTCTCCCAGCAACCCGCGGGGCGAATCAGGGAAAAAGAAAGGGAAAAAAAGGAGTTTTCTCTTGCGCCTGGGACGTGCGAATGGTACAATCAGTTCAATATTTGGCCTAAAGGACAAGGTGAGCGACGATGAGCATTACAGTGGCAGACGTCATGAAACTGCCGTCCATGCGCGGGGCGAAGGTGCTTGGCGGTGCGGGCGGGCTGACAAGGGTGGTGTCCTCGATCTCCGTATTGGAATATGCGCGGCCCACCGCCATACAGTCCGAGCTGTTCGACCGCATTGAGTTTCTCGGCAATGAGCTTGCCATCACCGGCTTTATGAACGATCCCGACGACGTGGAGCTGCAATGCACCAACCTTCGCCGCCTGGCCGGCATCGGCGAGGTGGGCGTGATCCTCTTCTATGTCGGCATCGTGATGAAAAAGGTGGACCGCCGGCTCATCGATGTGGCCAACGAGCTCCAGTTTCCCCTGATCTGCATGCCCGTGGGACAGATGAATCAGCGCTACAGCGAAGTGATCTGCGAGGTCATGGAGCTGATCTACCGCGACCAGATGGCCAGCACAAACCTGGTCAGCGAGCTTCTGGAGCAGGCTGTCGGCCTTGCACCGCACCAGCGGACCGTGGACAGCATGCTGCGCCTCCTGGCGGACAGGCTGCATGCCTCCGTCGTGCTCATGGACCGATCCTGCCGCGTGCTCAACGAGGCGGCCTGGCCCCGTTCCCTGGATCAGGCCGTCAAGGAGCGGCTGAGCGCGGCAGAGTTTCCCGCCTGCGGTTCATGGGGATGGTGTGAGGAACTGAACATTCATATCTACCGCGACAGCATCCAGACGTGGGAACATCACGCGATGGACCTGCTGATCTTCAAGGAAGGCGATATCCTCGACGTGGTGCTCACCCGGCAGGCGGTGGAGGTCGTGCAGCTGACGGTGAGCATCTGGTCAGACAAGCACGATCGCATCGTCATCGGCGAGCTGGTGCGCGCGATCCTTCAGGATGAGCCAATGAAGATGCGCCGCCTGGCGGACATTTTTCACGTGGACGTCGCCTCCATCAACTCCATGTGGATCATCAGCGGGGACACGGCGGAGGACCGGGAGAAGCTCCCGGACATCCTTGAGGCGGTTCTGCGCGACACCCGGGCGTACTCCGAGACCGCGATCGCCGATATCTATGAAGGGGAAATGGTTCTGTTCATGATTGGGCCGGGCAATATGCAGGACGTGCGCGCCCTGACGGAGGCAGTCGGCAACGGAGTGGCCGCGCGGCATATCCGCGCTACGCTGACGCGCTGCCACGCGCTGAACACGACCACGCGGGTGCGCGAGGCGTTTTTGAGCCATCAAGTGGCGCTGTCCGCTGCGAAGCGGATTTTTCCCGGACAGTGGGCGTATACGCTGGAGCAGATCGATTTCGCGCGGGAATGTCAGGAGCTGATCGGCCGCGGCGAACGCGCGACGGAGGAAGCGCTGCGCTGCGTTGCCGCTCTTCATCACGGCGACGATTGTCTCCTGGAAACGCTGGAACACTACCTTCTGGACGCGCGGATGCATGTGACGCAGACGGCGGAGATGATGTTTCTGCACAAAAACACCATCAAATACCGTCTCCAGCGCATTGCGGAACGCCTGGGCTTTGTTCCCGGCGATCTTCCCGAGAGCATACCGCTGCTGACTGCCTGCGCGCTCAACCGGCTCCTGCACAGAAGCTGATCCCCCGGCACGGTTCCCTCCTCTGCGGCTCTCTTTGTCCTTTTGGACAAATGGGCGCCGCGTTTTTTCTGCTTTGCGGATAAATACATTCACCGGGAAGCACGTTATAATCTTTTCATTCTTTTATTCCGCACAAGCGGAGCAAGGAGGAAGGTTCCATGACTCAAAAGAATTCCGGCTTTGAGATCAAGGCGGAACAGCGGCAAAGCTGGCTGAGCATTGCCATGGTATGGGCGGGCGGCATGATCTGCGTGCCCTGCCTGATGATCGGCGGCGTGCTGGTCAGCGGCGGCCTCAGCTTTGGGCAGATCATCGCATCCATCCTGCTGGGTTACGGCATGATCTGCGCCTACATGATCTTCATCGGCATGCAGGCCTGCGATACCGGGCTGCCGGTATCGGTCATGGCTTCGGGCGCGTTGGGGGAAAAAGGGGCGCGTTACATTATTTCGACCATACTTGCCATCGCCTGCATCGGCTGGTTCGGCATCCAGTCGGGCGTGTGCGGCAGCGCCTTCGCCTCGCTGGGCGCGAACATGCTGGGCTATGAATCGGCCAGTCCCACGGCCGTGACGATCTGTTCGCTGGTCTGGGGCGCGATCATGCTCCTGACGGCCTGCCTGGGCTTCAAGGGCCTGAAGTGGCTCAACTACATCGCCGTTCCCGCGCTGGTGGTGGTCTGCCTGTATGGCATTATTGCCAGCATGGTACAAAACGACGGCGTTGCAATGCTTACCGCCTACAACCCGCCGGTCTCCAGCGGGCTGGTGTTCGGGATGAGCATGGTGGTGGCGTCCTTCGCACTGGGCGGGCTGATCTCCGCTGACTACTGCCGCTTTGCCAAAAACCGCGGCGATGTGGTCAAGTCCTCCATCGTGGGCGTGATCCCCGCGGGACTGTTCATGCTGCTGACCGGCGGCGTGATGAGCATTGTCACGGGCCAGTACGATATCTCCATCATCCTCTCCGATCTGGGCGTTCCTTTCTTCGGACTGCTGGCGCTGGTGTTTGCCACATGGACCACCAACGTGACCAACGCCTATTCCGGCGGCCTTGCGCTGTCCAACCTGCTGGGCTTTGATGAAAGCAAATTCAAGATCACCACGGGCATCGCGGGCGGCGTCGGCACGCTGCTGGCGGCCTTCGGGCTGCTGTCCCGGTTTGAGGCCTTCCTCAGCCTGATGAGCGCGCTCCTGCCGCCTTTGGCGGGCGTCATCATCGCCAACTACTGGATTGTCTCAAAAGGATGCAGGGAGGCGTTCAAGGTCCAGGACGGCGTCTCTGCGTCGGGGCTGATTGCCTACCTGGTCGGCGCCTTTGTCGCCTGCCTGACGGGCGGGACGTTCGCCTCCTTCTCCTTCCTGGCCTGGCTGAACGTACCCTTCTTCGTCGGCCCGGTGAACGGTATCATCGTATCGCTGATCCTTTACGTCGTTCTCGCCAAAGTGATGAAGAAGAGCTACAGCGAGGGCGCTGCCACGACAACCAGCCACGAATGAGGTGAAAACATTGAGAAAGCTTGGTATTCAACAAATCGAGGACATCGCTTTGGGCGCGTCGTTGCTGGGCGCAGGCGGTGGCGGTGACCCCTATATCGGAAAGTTGATGGCGATCGGCGCGGTGCGCGAGTGCGGCGAGGTGACGCTCATTTCGCCCGAAGAGGTGCCTGACGATGCGCTGATCATGCCCATCGCCATGATGGGCGCTCCGACCGTTCTTTGCGAAAAGGGCATCGGCGGCACGGAATACAAGCGCATCTTTGAAATGGTAGAACGCTATTTTGGGCGAAAGGTCTACGCGACGATGCCCATGGAAGCCGGCGGCGTCAATTCCATGCTGCCCATCGCAGCGGCGGCACGCCTCGGACTGCCCATGGTCGATTGCGACGGAATGGGGCGTGCCTTCCCGGAACTGCAGATGGTCACCTTCACCATCGGCGGCGTGTCCGCCACGCCCATGGCCCTGACGGATGAAAAGGGCAACAGCGTCATTTTCGAGACGATCACCAATCAGTGGACGGAAGAGCTGGCGCGCTCCGTCACCATGTCCTGCGGCGGCAGCGTGACCTGCTCGCTGTATGTCATGGATGGCAAGACGGTGAAAGCCTACTCCGTGCATGACATCGTCACCCGCAGCGAACAGCTCGGCAAGGCCATCCGCAATGTGAAAAACGCGACGGAAGGCACGCCGGAAGAAAGCTTTCTGGCTTTCTCCGAGGGCATCCGGCTGTTCAAGGGCAAAATATCGGACGTGCTGCGCACCACCGACGGCAAATTCAACTTCGGCAGGGTACAGCTGGAGGGCATCGGCGATTACAAGGGACATCATGGCGAAGTGACCTTCCAGAACGAGAATCTCTGCGCCAGCGTGGACGGCAAGATCCTCGCCACGGCGCCGGACCTGATCTGCCTGGTGGATACGGAGACCTTTATCCCCGTTACGACGGACGGGCTGAAATACGGCAAGCGCGTGCTGGTGGTAGGCCTGAAGTGCTATCCCATGTGGCGCACGCCCAAGGGGATTGAACTGGTGGGCCCGCGGTATTTCGGCATCGACGCGGACTATATTCCCGTAGAGGAGCGCGTCAAGGGAGGTGCGGCAAATGTATAAGCTGGGCATCGACGTGGGCGGCACCAACACGGATGCTGTCCTCATCGACGAAGATCTCAAGGTCATCGGCGAGGTCAAGTATCCCACTTCGGGAAATGTTTTCGAGGGCATCATGGGCGCGGTGCAGAAACTGCTGAAGCAGACGCAGGTGGACCGCAGCAAGATCCGCCAGGCGATGCTGGGTACGACGCAGTGCACCAACGCCATCGTCGAGCGCAAAAACCTGGCGAAGATCGGGCTTTTGCGCATCGGCGCTCCGGCGACCGTGGGCGTGCCGCCGATGGTGGACTGGCCGGAGGATATCCGTTTCATCTGCGAAAAGAGCGCGATCATCGGCGGCGGCTTTGAATATGACGGCAAAGAGCTCGCGCCGCTGGATGAGGCGGCTGCGCGTGATTTCTTTGCACAGCTCAAGGGAGTCGTGCACTCCATCGCCATTTCCTGCGTCTTTTCCACGGTGCGGGCGGACCATGAGCGGCGTGCGGCGGAAATCTGCCGCGAGGTGATGGGGGAGAACGTCCACATCTCCATTTCCAGCGAGATCGGCTCCATGGGCCTGATTGAGCGCGAAAACGCCACCATACTCAATGCTGCGCTCTATCAGGTAGCCGAGCGATTCACGGAGGGGTTTGCCTACAGCCTTGCGCAGGAGGGCATCACCAACGCGGAGGTCTATCTTTCCCAGAACGACGGCACCCTCATGACCATGGAGCATGCACGCCGCTATCCCATTCTGACCATCGCCTGCGGCCCGACAAACTCCATCCGCGGCGCGAGCTACCTGAGCCATCTGGACAATGCCATCGTCATCGACGTGGGCGGGACAACCACCGATCTGGGCGTTATTCAGTCAGGCTTTCCGCGTGAATCCGGCGTAGCGGTGACCATCGGCGGCGTGCGTACCAATTTCCGCATGCCGGACGTCTACTCGATCGGTTTGGGCGGCGGCTCCATCGTCCGCCAGCACGAGGACGGCACCGTCACCGTCGGTCCGGACAGCGTCGGCTACCGCCTGACGGAAAAGGCGCTGGTCTTTGGCGGCGATACGCTGACCGCGACGGACATCGCCGTGCGCCTCGGCATGGCAGATATCGGCGACCCGGCCAAAGTCGCGCACATCAGCGAATCACTGGCCCAAAAGGCGATGGCTGCCATCCGGGAACTGGTGGAGGAAAGCATTGACGTGATGAAGGTCTCCAGCGAGGACGTAGACATCATCCTTGTTGGCGGCGGCTCCATTCTCCTGCCCGAAACGCTCGCTGGGGCGCGCAGCGTTACCAAGCCGAAGTTCTTCGGCACCGCGAATGCGATCGGGTCCGCCATTTCCAAGGTCAGCGGCACCTACGAGGCCCTGATCGACTACAACGAGCTTCCCCGGGAGCAGGCGTTGGAAAAGGCAAAGCAAGAGGCGATAGAAATGGCTGTGAGCGCGGGCGCGAAGCGCGAAACAGTGGAGATCATCGAAATGGAAGACGTCCCCCTCGCCTACTATCCGGGCAATACCTGTCGCGTAAAGGTTAAGTCTGCCGGAGAATTGCAATAAGCACTTGCGCCGGCGTTGGACGGACGATGCGCTGGACAATTTTGATGGGATTTCTCAGAGCGGGCGCCGCGGTTATGACTGCGGCGCCCGTTTTTTGCACGTCGAAAACTGCTGACGAGTCGAGTGGATCAAAAGAAGACGATAGTCAACAGCGATAAAGAAACTCCCTTTGCCATAATGGGGGGCTGCCAACTGTACAAGTCAAGTAAAGGAAGATCATTCCAGGTGAACGTGTAAATCGTTTATTGCACACAAGGTAGATTTGAAAACTGCGATCGTCTAATGAGTATACATTTTTTGATGGAGCGGTATGAAATAGATGTATTGTAATCATCTTTTTATATCTACAAAATGTTTTTTTGCAGAAGATGCTGTGCAGGAAACATTCTTGAAAGCATAAAAGAGCCTTCCTTTTTTCGCGGAAATTGCGGTGGAGAAAACTTGATGTAACAGAATATGATTCGAAAGCTGAACGCCTTGAACTTTCTTCTCGCAAGACGCAACAGCTGACCGTTGAAGAACAGTTTCAATTCTATAATTACCACCCCGGCAAAATACTGGGTATAACAGCAGATGGCTTTTAAAGATTGAAGATTCCATGAAGAATCCAGGAAAGAACCAGCAAGCCCACGACACCCCTGGCCGTATGGACAAAGTGGAACAGAATGAGTGTATGTAAAGGTTTGAACGAAAAGTGAAAAGGCTCCATGGGAGAGCCATAAAAAAGAGTGAAAATTTACTAAAAATGTGGATTTTAAGAAGGCTGTCTCGTCTAATTGTTTGAAGGGGGTGAACGGATAATGGAGGTAGTCACGGGCCCGGACTTCGTCCATACACAAACACTGAACCGTTTGGTGGAACAATATCAAACGGACTTGCTACGCATGTGCTATCTGTACCTCCATGACGCCGAGCTGGCCAGGGACGCGGTGCAGGAAACCTACCTGAAAGCCTATCGGGCGCTGGACAGCTTTCGTGGAGAGTGCGGAGAAAAAACATGGCTGATGAAAATCGCAATGAACACCTGCCGCGATCTGCGGCGTTCGGCATGGTTCCGCCATATAGACCGCAGGGTAACGCCGGATATGATGCCATCGGCATTTGTCGCCTTTGAAGAAAAGGCTGAAGAAGTGCTGACGGCCGTGATGGCGCTGCCCGTCAAATTGAGGGAAAGCGTGCTTTTATATTTCTATCAGGATATGAGCGTGAAGGAGATTGCGCAGGCGCTGGGCGTGTCGCCGCCCGCCGTTTCCGCACGCCTCAATCGCGCCAAAAGGAAGCTGCGTATCGCGCTGGAAAGGAGGCCCTGTCATGAATGAACAAGAGTTCAGAGAACAGCTTCATCATGCGGCGGAGACCCGTCTGTCTGGATTGCAGGGCGACCCATGGCTTGCGCAGCGAGTGATGGTGGCGCATATGAAGGGGAATATAGGGGCAAGAAGGAAAGTATCTGCCGCTATTGTACTGCTTGTTATACTGCTCATAGCTGCAGTTACGGCACTGGCCGTTATCTTTACAGGCCATGAGGTAATTCTATACCAGGATATAGAATTGACCGATCTTGTTCCTGAGCAGGTACAACAATATGATGTTTGTCATAAAACTTCTTTTGGTTATGTGATTGGTGGATTTGACTTGGGAGATGATTTTATTGCACCTATGAGCGAGGGTATGGCTATTACCTGTGTGAATGACCATTTCCAGCCGCAATGGACATTGGAAGACCCAAGATTAGTCGGCAGCCTTTTTGATAAAGTAAGAGAATCGCCTACCGCACTTTACTTTGGCACGGAGTATTATGCTGACAGATGGGAATCAGCTATCATGAAGGTCAGTCATTCCGGGGAACTTCTTTGGTATTTTAAAGGGCCGCCTTCACTGGATATTGAGGATTTCATGGTAGCCGATACGGACGATGTTTTTTGCGCAGGGAGGCAAATGATCGATGATTCAGTTGCGCCGATCCCTGTCATTGTAAAACTTGATCCAGATGGAGCAATATGTTGGGAAAAGCAATACAGCGTTGATGGGATTGAAAAGCTATACTCGCTCTGTATGCGAAATAACAAAATTATTGCCGTTGGAAAATCAGAAAAAGGAGCTGTCGCTTTGGAGCTGAATGGTGAAGGAGGCATTGTGGGGTCCTTTATCTTTGAAACAAATGAACCAATTACTTCAATGCGCCTGAAAGAAACATCAGAAGGAACATTGTTCATGGTGCTGTCAATGGCTATAACAAATGATGAAGCAGACGCTACGTCGAAAACGAAATACATTATGCTTCCCAATTAAAACATCATACAAATGAAAAGCAGGAGGATATAAAAATTCTCCCACATTGTCGGAAAAGCCGACTATGTCAGGCTTTCCCGATAGTTTTACTCCATCTGCCTACCCCACCTGTGGCTACATCAAGCGGTGAATGGCGTTAGGAAACCTTGCCACACAAGGCTCAAGCCGTTGGCAAAACCAAATCAACGATCTTTTTTCATAACGAAAACCGGATAAGCATGTCGAATCTATAATATAGGTGTACAGGAGCAGAAACAGAAAAGAGCAGGCAACACAAAAGAAAGAATCAGGAGAGAGCGGCATGCTGAATAAATTTCACGAAAAGCAGCAGGGAATGGAACTGATTATTCTGGAACAGCTGGTCCCGCAGGACCATCTGCTGAGGAAAATCGACCGGAACATCGACTTCTCATTCATCCGCATAAAGGGTTGTTTGGCTATGACGGGAGTCTCATTGACATCGTTTCAGGCGAAAAAGCGTTTGATATGTCAATCCGCAAAGGATTCTACATTGAGGAGGAATTGGGCGTTCAGTTTATGTCTTTTGATTTTTGGGGCATGACGCATGAGCAGCACGCGGCGTTTTCATCAAAATGGAATCCCATTGTAGACGCATACCTGCAGGAGCATCCTTATTATACGAATCACAAAGACTGGCTTGTGGATGTAACACGTCATACCTATGGAATCCCTGATGAAATGGATATTTCAGAAGAGGAAGCGCAAGATGCAGCCCGTCAAGCGATCATCGCATTGGGGGCAACTGTTGATACTGTAGGTGATCGTCCCATTGAATGTTACTTCGACATCACTGATCCAAATCAGCACAAGTGGAATCTGTTCATATCACAACCGAAAAACTATGAGGATTTTATCTGCTATCGGGTTGTGCTTGATGCAAAAACAGGAAGCGTGCTTGAAGCTTTTGAGATTATTGCACCGATGATTCCGGCTGATTATCGCATGTGAATGAAAAAGAGCGAGGAGGAGAAGTTTATGAAGCTGAAACGGCGGGTTTCAATCACAAGGGTTGGCTTGCTTCTGTTGCTGGCCGCGAGCATAATGGCTTCCGCTTATGCGGATGCGGTCCCATTGCCCAAAGCGCTGACCGCATTTACATCGAATGATTTATCCATGAGCGAAGCGATTCAAATGGCCCAAAGTGTTGCATGCGAGAAACGAAAGACAACGATGACAGATATTGCGGATGAAACCATCAAAGCAAGTTTTGTCCTGCTGGATAACGGGCAAACCGCGTGGGTCGTTACGCTTTTTGACGACGCGTTTCAGGACCCTACCGATATTTCCATATTGATTTCCTCACCGGACGGGGCAATTCTGGATGTGCAGACGACGAATATTGGTTACTTCAAAACAATAAGAGACCGGTGGCAGGAGAAAATGGGGGATGCCGACACTTGGTCCTTAGAAATGAAAGCGTTATTCAATAGACTATATACCGTGCATGACGATTTTGCCGTTCCCGATGATACGATGATTCAACAGGAGCAGGCGGCCAGTATCGCTTTGCGGGAGATCCCGGACGATCTGTCCGTCGATCAAATCCTGTACAGCTTCTCTTTCAACTCATCGGCGAAGGAAACAAGGGAACAATACGTCTGGAGAATCACCATTGTAAGCGAGGGCAAAAAAAGGTATCAGGTGAACCTCTCGGCTATAGACGGAAGTGTTCTTGATGTTTTTTCCCTGGACGAGGGATTGGGAAGGATCAAAAACGAATATGGGAATGATAGCGAGGGCGCAGGTTTTAACCTTGAAGTGGCAGCTGGCTAAACGCATTCCCAAGCACGGATCGCACCTGATTTGAATCGGAAAGGAAAAGTAACATGAAAAAAGAAATTATTGTTTATGGGTTGATTCTTATCTTCTGTATGGCGATCCTTCTTCCCGCGTTTGCTGAAACGGCACAAAACATTCCGGATATCCTGCAAAACGCCGTGCTTGCTGAGCCGCTTCCTACCGACATCCAGGAAGAAGAGGTCCTTTCCGCCGCACAGGAATGGCTCGTTGAGGATCAACTGTGCACCGCACAGCAGGCGGCAAGCCTTGAATATCAGGCGTTTTTTCTCTATCATGAGCAGTTCAACCAGGGCACCATCCCGGTTTGGATCGTCTATATGCTCAACGAAGGGGCTGTTGTCTGGAAGGCGGCGTATGGATACAATGGCTATCCCATGTCGCTGGTTCCTTATGAACAGGATTTTGAGTGCTTTCAGTTGCCCAATGAAAATTTCTGGGACAATACCTATCCCGGATGGGATCGCTGGACAGAGCTGCAGGCGTTTGCAGCGCTGTTTGAAGGAACGTTGTCATTTGAACAAAGGGTACAGACCGCAGAAAGGTGGAAACCCTATGTAGAACAGTGGATCAAAGATCATCCCTATTACATGAATCAGCCCGGTTTTGAGTATACGATCACTATGGAAGAAAAATACGGCATTCCTGATGAAAATGCGCTTTCCGAGCAGGAGGCCATCAAGCTGGCCAAGGCGGAGGTGATCAGAATGGGCGCCGATGCCGACACGGTGGATACGCGCACCGTGAAAGCGGATTATTTTGTAACGGATCCTCAAAATCCCGTCTGGGCTTTGTGGTTTTCTTCCGTGCGCGCAAAAGGTATGAGCGTAGAGGAAAAAAGAAGCGATATCACAAACACGTCCTCCTTTCAGGTAAAAATCCATGCTTATTCGGGGGCTGTGGTTTCTTCATATATGGATTCTCCGATTTAATCGACAAGAAGGACCGTACAGGGCCTTTTTACCTGTGCGCCCGCTCAAAGAGACAAATGCAATGAACAGGAGGTTTTGGCTTATGAAACGACGTTTGGTTGGCTTGCTTTGCGGATTTATTGCGTGCCTGGGATGGCACATGGCGCAGGCTGGCGCTCAGGAGCTTGAGATCAATCTGCCCGTGGAATTCGAAACCCTGCAAATCATTATGACGGATGAGCAGCAAACCTGGCTGGCAGGCTATACAGGCGAGCCCATGAGCAGCAAGCCTGCGGTCCTGCAAGTTACATCGGAAGGAGAAATGCGTTGTTTTGAAGAGGATGCAACAGATTCCTCCTTTTTCTTTTCAGCCTCTCTGTCGCCCGACCGCTGGATTCTTCTGCGCACTGAAGATGGTCCCACCAGCCCGACGGAAGCTGTGGTGATGGAAAACGGGGAGGTTGAAAAGCGCATTCGTGGTCTGGGAAAGGCCAAGGACGTTTTCCCTGTCGAAGACGGCTACCTGTTCACGACCATGGCCAATGCAGGCAACGGGTCCGTTGAGATGCGAGATGCCCAGGGGCGCCAGCTATGGCAAATGGAACTGCCGCATATGTCGTGGGTCCGCGATGTGGTCGAGGAAAGCGACGGCTTTTATCTGACGGGAAACTACCAACCAGGCCTGGAGGATGACCCTTTGGGCGTCGTCATCAAGCTGGACAAGGCGGGCAACGTGCTGTGGCGGTATGAGAGCGAAGGAAGCGAGCAATACGATCAGGGCTATCTTGCGGAGGACCATGATGCCGTTGTGGTTTTGGGAAGCGCGTACCCCGCCCTTCCTAAAGACAGCGCCCTGTCTCCCGTCATCGCCAAAATTCAGGCGGGAGAGCTGATCTGGCACGAAGCGTACATCGATCCCGAAAACCCCTATCCCCTCGATCAGAAATTCCTGTCCGCTATTCGGGTGGGGACGGACTTCCTCATTGCGTCGCAAAAGGGCAATGCATCCGGCATCATTTCCATGCTGGCATATGATGCCCAAGGACAGCTCACGGCCGCCTGGACCGAATCGGTCCAGCCCATCCATCGTGCCGGAAACGTGATGTTCACCCTGGAGGGGGATTCCCTGTTTCTTACGGCAGAAGGCACGGCGAATCATTTCCAAAACGCCGTGCTTCGGAAGATCCCGATTGATTTACCAAACAAAGTGCCTGTTCGTTAAACATCTTATGAAACAAATGTAAATAATTATTTGAGAAGTTATATTTTGAAGAGCGTGTTTCGTCTAATGATTTGCCAATGTGTTTTAGGAAACATGATCAACGCACTTCCAATATCAGAGAAAAAATAAGAGGAGGCTTTTGGATGAAACACAGGATACCTTCTACCAACTGGCTATGGCGAGCGTTTATACCCATGATGCTCATTGTGATGTTTCTTATTCCTAAGACGGTACTGGCCGAAAATGCCTTGTCATGGGAGACTTATGCACAAAAAGTGCGCATACAGGAGGAAGCCAAAGGCATCTATGCAGATTGGGATATTGCTGATAAACAGGCTCTCATCGAAGCGCTTATTCAAATGAATGCCATGAGCGAATCGGCCGCCACGCGACGTTTGCTGGAAGGGGATCTTTCCACAGAAAGTAAGCATGCATTGGCCGATCAGATCATTCTGCGCTTTTTAGGGGGAAGCAGCAACGCGCTGGTGCGCAAGGATGGTGTCCGTGCGGTCAGATGGAATACCCTCACAAATGCGATTATGGGAGATTCTTCGACATGGACACTGGAGGAAAAGGTGTGGTATCAACAACTCAGCAATATGTTTGGACATAAAGATCCTGATACCTTGGTTTTGCCTACAGAAGAAGATTTATCTGAGGATGAGGCCATTGAAATTGCTCGGCGCGCCATTACGCATGCATATGGGTTGCAAGAAGATACCTTGGACGGGTATTTGCCCAGTGCATTACTTTACATTACAGAAAACGACTATGGAGATTACGACCCAACGTCCGATTATCGCAGGTGGAACATCCAGTTTTTATCATATCAATATGGTGATGTAACGGCATGCAATGCATACACAGCAATTGTAGATGAAAACGGTCATGTTATTGGAGACGATGAACTTGGCATCCCTCATGTTCAACAACAGGCAATAGAAAGCAAGACGCGGTTGGATGCTTCAACGCCGGCAATTGTTGAAATATTCCGGCAGTATGCTGAAAGTGAAGGGTCATTTTTTGCCTGGCAATGGACTTATGAAGCCAAGGCATCCTATTCTCATGAAATTCGCTCAAAGGTGCTAACAGCTCTGGAAAGTGGAAAAACCAGTGTTCTTTCCAATCCTTCCTTTTGTCAGGAACCCGTACAAGAAATTATCAACAGCACTGTTTTCGCATATGGTCTGCCACAAAAAGAACACCTGCCTATAGAAGAAGCACTTTCTGCGGCAGCGTTCAGCGTTATGGAAAACTATGGTCTCTCTGGAGATGATCTGGAAGAGTTCTCCACATACGCAGCCTTTGACATTACCGATTCGCAACAGCCATTATGGAAGTTTCTTTACTGCCCAGATTCCTTTGAAGATATGGAGGATGTCATGCTGTATAAGATCGAGATGGATGCTCAATCCGGGGAGACTTTGGCTGCACTTTCGATTGATTGGGATCAATTGTTCCTTGGGACAGGCTATGAGTACCTATTATATTAGCAGGATATTCCGTAATCTGATTTAGCAGGGCAAAATAGGGAGAAACATGCTTGCTGGCGTAATACTTTTATTAATCTGTGGTCAAATGTTTTGCTGGTCTGCTTCAAATCTGTTCATGGTAATTCTTATGATTAGAGGGTGCTGGAGGCTTTTGCCTCCAGCACCCCAGACCGTTAACTTGTCTTTATCAACGGCATGAGATTTGAGCTATCTCAAGTGTCAATAGGAGGAAATTTCTTCTTACCGCCCTTTCAAAGTGAGTTCCGATAGAGAGGAATGGGTTCGTTGTCTAGAAGTATTAATTCCACGCAGGCAGATCGTCGCTATGAATACTATCATGCAAGCAAAACAAAAGAAAAAGGAGGATGAACAGGATGTCGGCACTATGGTCCATCATCGCCAGTTGGATGTATCAATATGGATCGATTTATGCAGGAATCCCCAGTTCGCATGGTTCCTATGAAGCTCCTGTGCCTGAGCAGCTGCAAAAGCAAGCAGAATGATTCCTTTGGATAGGGGGGCAGACTGCATCACTCGTCGGGAGAAGAACCCGTTGGTACTGTTGAGCGGCCATTCAGAATGGTCATCTGTAATCGCTGCGGAAAAGAGACGTGCACATGAAAAGGAGGAAGTATCATGAAAAAAGCAATGGCTCTGGCCCTTGTCCTGATCATGGCTTTCGCGTTTGCTGGTAGCGCGATGGCAGCTAATTATACGGCTGCTCGATTCGATATCGCAACATCAAGTACAACTGAATTTAAAACAGGATGCTATGATTTGAAAAAGAAAGACAATTCATGGTACGTCTCTCTTACTGAAAGCTCTAGTAATCTTTCACCAACACATCGTGCTGTAGCTCGCGTTCATCAATTCGAAAATGCAGTTAGTGCTACATGGGTGTACTCCGGCTCAAACTCCACAGTACATCCATATACCGCAGATTGTCAGGGGTATCAAAAACATATATCTTTTAGAGCGCGTTTAGATGACCGGGATTCTGGCTTCCTTGAGTTCCACGGATATTTTAACTATATTAAATGGTACTAATATACAGAAATAGCCAAGGCAAGCATGGATATTGCTTTAGCTTGCCTTGGTTTCTTAAAATGCTTTGAGAAAGATGAAATAGCTTTTGGAGAGAAAAGACAATGAAAAAAATGATCGCTCTATTCGCCTCACTTGTTTTTCTGTGTTCAACGTTTACGCTTGCAGTTTGTGAAGAAACAGGGGTTTCTCCACGTATCGCGTCCATCTTAAACGCATGGAACGCAAAGGATGGAAAGGAACTGCGTCTTCGCATTCTGGACTATTGGAACGAACATTCTGACGGAACCCACTTTTCCTGGCCTCTGAACATACGTCTGGGTGGAACGACGGTGGATTTGATCAATGAGCCGGAAAGCTGGGATCTGGCGATCGTATCGTCAAAGGATGTGGATTTGCAGGAACTGGCAGATGCAGGGCTTATCAAAGCCGCGGGCTTTTTTCCGGCGGATGAGGTTGCTTTGTTTCAGTGGTTGCTTCCTCACTATTTGAAAGACATCTTTCCCGTCGATCCGATCCTGATGTATTCAGTCTACTGTTACGATTATGATGCCCAAACGGATGATGCAACACTCCTGATCTGTCAGGCAGATATCGGTAGCAAAAAGAATTCTCCCAGAGTCCCCGATGTTTTTTCCACTCCCATTCTGAACAGACGAACAACTGCTCAGATACGGTCGGTCGAAGGAATCGTGCGTGTGCGGTGTTCCGTCAACGGACGTAAATTGTTTACCCCCTCCGATGGCCGCGACTGGACGTTGCAAGATCTGATTCGCAACCCGTCAGAATGGGATGTTGCGGAAATTGCGATCAGCGATATAAGCGAACTAGCGTCATTGGATGAGGCTGGACTTCTCTATGATTTTTCTTCGGATCCCTACTTGTCCTCGCGAAATACGACCAACATGCCCATTCCAACCAGCCTTTACAGCGAGGACGGCAGACTGATCGCCATTCCCTTTGCAATATGGGACGAAGGGAACTGGGTGATGGTTGTAAACCCGATGGCTGTGGACATTCCTTTGGCTCTGGATTATATTGCATACTATATTAAATCCCAGGAATGGGGCTATGATTTCATCTTGGGGGTAAAAACGAGAGAGAAAGACGTCCCGGAGGAAATCCGGAAATACGGCATCTGCATGTATAAAGATGAGATGGATTGGTAAGGCGAACCTGTATGTTTGGAGGTTTTATCCTCTGAATGAAATCCAAATCCTTAAACCTGCGAATGGATTTGCAGGCATTGCCAGAGGAGGCCGTTATCCCAAGGAAGGAAAAAGGATTCGGGGAGGAAAAGGAAATGAAAAAAAGGATTGTATTATTCTCTGCACTTATTTTCCTGTGCTCAATGTTTACAATGGCGGTTTGTGAAGAAACAAGGGGTTCCTCAAGTATAGCGTCCATCTTGAATGCATGGGGCGCAAAGGATGGGCAGGAACTGTACACACGCATGCTGGACTACTGGAACGAAAACCTTGACGGCACCCGCATCTCCTGGCCCGCGAAGATACGTTTGGGCGGGACAACGGAAGACCTGATCAGCAAGCCAGGAAGCTGGGATATGGCGATCGTGTCCTCCAAGGATGTGGACTTGCAGAAACTGGCGGATGAGGGATTGGTGCAGGAGTATGGATTTGTTCCTACTCAAGATTTTATCCTGCATCAGTGGCTGCTTCCCGATGAACTGCAGGGCCTGCTGCCGGAGCATCCATTTCTGGCGCATCAAGTCTATTTTTACGACTACGATCATGTGACCGGCGAGGCCACACTTTTGATCTGCAAACACTATTCGGGAGAGCCAAGCGGCGTTCCCGGTCCGTTTGCCCGCGCGATTCTGGGCGGGCGTTCCGCTGATGCGGTGCGCGCCGTAGAGGGCATTGTACGGGTTGAAGCTCCCCCTCCGGCTTATAAGGTGGAACCGGGTGAACTGCTGAATTGGGAGATAGACGACCTGCTTTCAAGGCCCCGGGATTGGGATGTCGCAAACATCCTCATCCAAAACGAAAGTGATCTGGACGCGCTCGACAGGGCGGGATTGCTTTATGATTTTTCGCAGGACAACTTCTGGCTGACCCGCAGCTATGACTGGCCTGTTCCAAGCGGCGTTTACAGCGAAGACGGAAGGCTGATCGCGATTCCCTATATCCCCTACTACGGCCCCGCGGAAAGCGGCTTTTGGGTAACGGTCGTCAATACGCGCTGCCAGAACCTTTCGAAGGCCATGGCCTACGTGACACACTGGATCAAAACCGATGAATGGGCATGGGGCTTCTATACACAGGAAAAAACAGAGGAGGAAGACGTCCCGGAGGAGATCCGGAAATACGGCATTTGCATGTATAAAGATGAGATGGATTGGTAAGAGGCCAAGGAATAGGGAGGAATAAGCATTGAAAGTGGCTTTGCAACGCTTGACAGTACCCGGTAGAGTAGACGCCAAAAAGAAAAGCCTGTCGTAGAAAAGCGAGATTACGCGGCCTTGCTCCTGATTTCGTAGGGAGTGAGGCCGTTTTTGAAGTTGATGCGTTCAAAGTTGCAGAAGTGAACGTACTGAGCAATCGGTTCTTCAGCCTCAGAACGAGTCGCATAACGAACCCGATACAGACATTCACTTGACCGTACCAAAGAAAGTTTCCATGGCCGGTTTGTCATAGGGACATCCCGAGCTGGAAATGGAAGGGTGAAAGTGCTATCCTTTGTCAGGTCAAAGTATGCGGAGGAAGTGTATTACGACCCCTGCTCACTGTGGAGGGAGAGTCCACCGGTGACCTTTTCTGTGCTCAGAGCGTCTCGGAGCGTCTGTGTGACCAGCGATGCAGACATATCACCATCAATACTGTTCGTTCACAAAGAGCTATGACTGCACACATGTACAGCATGCCTTCAGGCGTGGGAATATAAGTAATATCTGTTACGCGGAATCTGTTGGGCTTGCACTGCTCAAAGGCACGCTGCAACAGATTGGGATATTTGAATATGTTTCTCTTGAGCTGAGGATACGTTCTTCACCGCCGAATCTGCGCAAGCAGTTTGGTCTTGCGCATGACACGCAGAAGCGCCTTGGGCTTCACTGATTTTTCGTTCTGCCGCTGGATCCAGCGGCGAACACGCCGGATACCGTAGGCCGGATTGCATTGCTGCTGGCATTCCACAATCAGATCGCCCAGCCATTGGTCCCTGGGCATTTCCTTTTGAAACATACGCCAGAAAGGATATCCTCTGCGCGAAACCTCAAATGCTTCGCACATGGCCTTGACAGGATAGGTGTCGTGAAAACGCTCAATGAAATGAGATTTCAGTTTTACCTTCCCTTCAACTTCTGACAGAAAATTTTGCAGCAACTTTGCCTGCATTCGCAGTTTCACCAACTCGTTCTTCTGCTGGGCTTCCGTGCTTTCCTGCGATTTTCAGGGAGAGACTTGAGGGCGTGGTACATAATGAGCAACCAGCTGTTCCCGACGATTTGCTCGACTAATGAACATACGGGGTTACAGGTACAATCCCCCGTGCGGCGGAGCGGCGAGCAGGGCGCTGTGACGATGACGCAGGCAGGAGCGATCCACGCATCCCGTTGACCTTGCTGGAGCGCAGGGCAAATACGGCAAATCCCGGCTTCTGATTCATTTGTCATGATTCTGTTTGCTGGAAAAAAGAGATGGCTATGGTCCGTATGCCAGACGGCCGCACTCTTCGACGCCGTCCGGATGTGATGGACGCTACGGAAATGTGCCGGGTTTACAAAATCAAAGCAAAGACCGGTTGTTGCAGAAACGGGCCGTTATGACCGCTTTCATGCTTTCCTACCGTCTATCATAACGGCATGTTTGGAAAAGCGGATCACACTTGGGCCGTTGAACCACCGCTAACACGTCGCATCTCTGACGGCTTCCTCCGGAGCTCTTGTCCTCTCCCGAAGCTCGCCTGCAATCTTCCGGCAAGCCTTGGAGCCCGTCCCGGCTGCTCTGCCGACCGCGACCACTTCCTTGACACCCGGATTCTTTCCGTTGTCATCCACGGTTGTGCTGTGCTCGCCGAAGGAGACAGTGCTCCATGTCAGGCATATGCCGGGGACGGATGGTGACCTGCTGACGGAAGAAACCGGACTTCGACGGGTCCCGCATCCCATCCCACAAAAGAGATGCATTGCTGTGCAAGGCGCCCTTTCGATTTTCCGGTGGACAAGCAAAAATGTCTGTGTGTGAACATACGCTCAGCCATGGAGGTGATGCGTGTGAAAACGAAACCGATGCCTGTCGTTCGCTGCGAATATGCCCAGGCCGAAAAGAGTCTTGCTCAGCTGCTCGAGGAATCCTTCCGGCTTTATCTCAGCCGCATCCTTGCCACCCAGGCGCCAGCCGCGGTACAACCGAGCCGATGAATGGCCGCTTGTCTCAGGAGGACGGATATGTATCTGGAGATAAGCAATCCCAAGGATTACCATGCGGCATTGTATATCAGACTGTCGAAGGAGGATGAGAACGAAGGGCCGTCCGGCAGCGTGACCAACCAGCAGTCCCTGCTCCATGCCTTCGTCCGCGAGCATCGTCTGGACGTCTATGATACCTACATCGATGATGGCTGGAGCGGCACCAGCTTCGACCGACCCGGTTTTCAGCGGATGCTGCGGGACATTGAGGCCGGCAAGGTCAACATGGTCATCACCAAGGACCTTTCCCGTCTGGGCCGCGATTACATCATGACCGGCCACTATATGGAGCGGTACTTCCCGGAAAAGCGCGTGCGCTACATCTCTTTGCTGGACGGGGTGGATACAGGCGTGGAATCGTCGGCAAATGACATCACCCCGTTTCGGGCCATCATGAACGACATGTACGCCAAGGACATCTCCAAGAAGATCAAGTCCGTGAAGCATGACAAGCAGCGCAAGGGGGAGTTTATCGGGGGCAAGCCCATGTACGGCTACAGGATGCACCCGTCGGAAAAGAACAGGATTGTCATTGACGAGGATGCGGCCCCCGTCGTGCGCCGCATCTTCGCCATGGCGCTGGCGGGGACGAGCTGCCGCCAGATCGCGGTGCGGCTCAACGAAGAAGGCGTGCTTTCCCCGGCGGCCTACGCCGGGCTGACGCTCTCCTGTCACGGGCCGTATTCGGGACAGTGGTCCAGCGAGCGCATCACCGCCATGCTGAAAAATGAAACCTACATCGGCAACATGGTGCAGGGCAGAACGGCCAGAATCAGCTACAAGACCAAAAAGTGCCTGCGCCGGCAGCCGCAGCAGTGGGTGGTGGTTGAGCACACCCATGAGCCGCTCATCGACCCGGAAACCTTCCGCAAGGTACAGCTGATGGTGAACAGCCGCAGGAACACCAGAAGCCGCACCTATGATTTCCTGCTCAAAGGGCTGATCTTCTGCCATGAATGCGGCTATCCGCTGGCAGTGATGAACCGCAGGAACGCGGCGGGAGAAGACCGGCTGTTCTTTGTCTGCCGCACCTATCAGCGCTTCACGAAGGCGGGCGTGTGCAGCTGCCACTCCATCAAGGAACAGACCGTAACGGAGGCGGTCATCGAAAGGACGCGGGAAGTCTGCGAGGCATACCTCAATCCCGAACGCCTGCGGCCCATCGCTGCTGCGGCCGTGGCGGCAAGCGGCAGGGTGGACGGCCGGGAAGAGGAGCTCTCCGCCCTTCACGCCCGGATCGACAGCATGACGGCCCATCTGGACCGGATGTACATGGACCGGCTAAACGGGCTTCTGGCGGATGTGGACTTCGAGCGCCTCTACAGGCGCATCAAAGCGGAACGGACAGCGCTGGAGGAAAAGCTGAGAGAGCTGGAAGCCCAGAAGAAAACCCCGGTCCCCATCGAGGACCGGGCGCGGGAGCTGGTTCAGCAGTTTCTCCACTGTGCCTTTACCAGCCGGGAGCTTCTCGTCAGTCTCATCGAACGTATCGAATTGACCGAATCCAAGGAGATCATCATCAGGTTCCGCTTCCGTGAGCCGGAAGCGATTTTTTAAGGATCGACCGTTTACAATACTGGAGGCGCGATACATAGGAGCGCGAAATCCCGAGCATGGCAGCGATCTCGTGCTGCGGATGCATCACGCCGTCTTTGAGGCCGTAACGCAACGTAATGACCAGGCGCTCCCGCTCGGGCAGGCGGGGCAGAGCCTTGCGCACGCGGTCCAGCGTCACACGGCGGCGCACCTCGTCCTCCACCATGTCCGGGGGCGTCCCCAGCAGGTCGGCAAAGGATACGGCGTTGCCGTCGCGGTCGGTGCCCAGCGGCTCATCCAGGCTGATGTCGGCCTGCTGCTTGCGGCTTTGGCGCAGGCTCATGAGAATTTCGTTTTCAATGCACCGCGCCGCGTAGGTCGAAAGCGAGGTGCCCGTGCGCATGTCATAGCTGCGTACCGCTTTGATCAGTCCCACTGAACCGATGGAAATCAGGTCGTCAAAGGTGCAGCCGGGTACCTTGTACTTTCGTGCGATATGCACGATCAGGCGCATGTTGTGCTCCACCAGCATTTGGCGGGCCGTTTCGTCGCCCTCGCGCATGCGCAGCAGAGCCGCCCGTTCTTCCTCCGGGCTCAGCGGCTTGAGAAAGCTCTGCCGCCCGGACAGATACCCCAGCAGGAACAAGCAATCCTTGATGATCCAGAACAGAAACGCTGATATCAATGTACATCCCCTCCTGGGGGAGCGTATGCGCGGGGGAGGGATGCACATGCGGAGCGCGGGGAGGAAAGAGGCGACCCCCTTTCTTCCGCACACTTTGCTCAGGGCGCCCTCGTGTTTTCGCGGGCTGTTGGTCAAGCAGGTGCCGCGTTCGATCCATTCCTGCCTTGCCATTTTCCCTGCGGATTGATATAATTGAACCGCTATCCCTGAACGCAAGGAGGCGGGCCTATGGGCATTCTCAACCGTTTGCAGGGCTGGATGCAGTGGCTTACCAGCGATCCGGCAGGGTTTATCCTGTATTTGCTCTACTTTGCGGTGTCGGTCCTTCTGACGCTGACGCTGCATGAAATCGCGCATGGTTACGTGGCCTGGAAATGCGGCGACCCCACCGCCAAAATGCTGGGCCGCCTGTCTCTGGACCCGCGCAGGCATCTGGACCCGCTGGGTACGCTGTGTCTGATCTTTTTGGGGTTCGGATGGGCCAAACCCGTGCCGGTCAATCCCCGCAACTTTCAGAACTACCGCCGCGACGATTTTCTGGTCAGCATAGCGGGCATCACGGTGAACCTGACGCTGTTTCTGCTGTCGTTGGCCTTGGCGGTGGGCTTCAACAGCCTTTTGTGGAAGCCGGAGGTAATCAACTTCTACGGAGCGAAGGAATTGCTTTCCTCCGATGGAATCGGCTATGCGGTACTCCTGGGCGGCGCGGGAGCCGACAATGTCGATGCCATGCGCTATCCCTGGGTGCAGTACATCCAGCGCTTTCTGCTGATGTTCTCCACCATGAACCTGTGTGTGGGCATCTTTAACCTCTTGCCGATCCCGCCGCTGGATGGTTTCCACATCCTCAACGACGTCGTGCTCAGGGGCAGGCTTACGCTCAATCAGAATATGTTCCAGATCACGCAGGTGGTGCTGATCGCGTTGTGCCTGACCGGTGCGCTCACGGGCATTCTTTCCTCCGTGACCGGCGCGGTGGAGGACGCGGTACTCAATCTGATGCTGGCCATCGCGGGGCGCGGCTGATGGCGGTCAGCATTCATCTGAAGCAGTTCGACGGGCCGCTGGACCTGCTGTTGCATCTGGTGGGAAAGGCCAAGATCGACCTTGCGGATATCTTCGTGAGCGAGATCACCGAGCAATACATCGAAATCGTGCGCGGCGCGCCGGATTTTGACATGGACGAGGCCAGCGAATTCATCGCCATGGCCGCGCTTCTGGTGGAAATCAAGAGCCGTCGCCTCCTGCCCAAACCGCCCCGTGAGGAAGAGGAGGACCCGGAACAGGCCCTTATCGCCCGCCTGACGGCGTACAAGCAGTTCCGGGAAAGTGCGCGCAACATGGCGGAGTTTGAAAAAAGCGCCCTCAAGCTCTTTGGCAAGCTGCCGGAGGAATACCCCCTGCCCCCGCCAACGTTGGAGCTGGACGGACTCACGTTGGAAGCGCTGTGGCAGGCGCTGCTGCGCGTACAGGACCGCCGGCCGGCCGAGCCACGCGAGGTGGATTTTCGCCTGCGCGATATCCGGCGTGACAGCTACACTGTAGAAGGATGCATGGAGACCATCGAAAGCCGCCTGGTGCTGGGCAGCATCAGCTTTGACGAATTGTTCAGCGATCAGCCGGACCGTGAAGAGGTGGTCACGCTGTTCATCGCTCTGCTGGAGCTTTTGAAGCTGGGCAAGGCGCATGTGCGGCAAAACGGCACGTTTGACCGCATCATGCTGGTGCCGGGCCGTCGGGAGGAGGAAACGGATGGAGCCGAATGAAATTCCGCAGATCCTGGAAGCGATTCTCTTTGTCGCCGGTGAACCGGTGGCTGTGGCCGACCTGGCGCAGGCGCTGGAGGTGAGCGAGATGGAGATCATGCATGCCGTGGAGGAGCTGCAGCGCGAATGCGAACGCCGCGGCGTGACCATACACCGCTATGGCGACCATCTGCGCATGGAGACGCGCCCGGAATACGCGCCCTATGTGGAACGCCTGCTTCAGCCCGTGCAGCGCCAGACCCTTTCGCAGACCGCCATGGAAACGCTGGCTGTCATCGCCTACCGCCAGCCCGTCACCAAGGGCGAGGTGGAGCAGGTGCGCGGGGTCAAGTGCGACTATTCCGTTCAGTCGCTTCTGCACAAGGGGCTCATCCGGGAGGCCGGGCGCAAGGAGGCGCTGGGCCGGCCCATCCTGTACGCTACCACGGACCGTTTTCTGGAACATTTCGGCATCTCCGACATCCGTGAACTTCCGCCCCTGCCCAGCGCGCAGGAGAAGGTGGACGAGCCGTTGACACCCTGACAAATGACAGGTATTTTTCCCCCGGCGTCCGGGCATACTTGCACCGGGCGCTTTTTGAATGCGCAGATGGAAGGGGGATACCGCATATGAGACAGACGGTGATGATTGTGACGGCGCTGATGATCGCGCTGCTGGCGGTTTCGGGGTTTATCGTGGCGGGCAGCGTGGAGCAGATGCGCCAGATAACCGAAAAAAATACCCTGATGGACGAAATGGCCCTTCGGGTGAAGCAGCAGACCGAACGCGCCGACGAGCTGGAGGCGCAAAACGGTGATCTTTCCGCCTCGCTGGAGACAGCCGCCCGCGAGCGGGACGAGGCGCTGATGAGGCAGCAGGAACTCGCGGAGCTCATGGCACAGTCGGACGCTCAGCGCGTTCAGGAAGGCAAGGACCAGGAGGAGCTTCGGCGCCAGGCGGAGGCGCTGGCGGGGGACTATGATGCGCTGCTTTTGGAGCGGGATACGCTCGCTTCGGATCTGGACGCGCTGACAGAGGAGCGCGACACGCTGGCGATGGAGCTTTTACAGGCCCAAAAAGCGTTGGACGACGCAGCGGCCCGGAGCCAGGCCGCATCCGCACGCGCCGATGAGCTGGAAGAGCAGCTGGACGCATTGATGGAGGAAAGCGCCCAGACAGCCCTGGCCTACGAACAGCGGGCGCAGGAGGACGCGCAGACCATCGAGACGCTCGCGGCCCAGGCCGAAAGCCTTTCGCAGGCAGAGGCAGGCCAAGGAACCGCACCCTCGGCTGCGCCTTCGCTGACGCTGCCGCCGATGCCCACTGCCCGGCCGTTGTATACCATCCCCATGCCGGAGAAATGAGGGCGCTAGCGGCAGTCGTAGATGACGGGTGCTTCGCCGGATGGCAGGATGGTCTGTTCAATATAGACCAGCTCCAGCGGTTTGGGATCGTAAATCAGAATCGCGTCCGCCTGACGCCAGTCCTCCAGATTCAGAGAGAGGAACGCCGGGTCCAGCAGATACTGAAAAATATAGTAGGCCCTGCCGCCGTCCTGCATGCCTACCAGGATATAGCGCTCGCCGGCAGGAATGCCTTTTTCGGCAATAGCTGCGTCGACTTTGGCACGGTCCGACTGAGCGTACAACTGACGGTGATGCAGCACGGACGCGTCCGGAAACCCGCAGAAAAACAGCAGAACCACAGCGCACAGTCCCGCGGCGGCTCCATATAAAAAACGTTGACGTCCCCGCGGCGGACAGGCGCCGAGCGATGCCAGCGCCACAGCCGCGGTCATCAGGACCAGCCACAGGTCCAGCGTGCTCAGATAGCGATTCAGGCTCGCCAGTATCAGGGCCTCGCCCGTGGGCATGGAAAACAGATACATCAACAGCAGACCGGACAGGTAAATGACGGATACAAGAGCGGCTGCGCAGAGCGCGCCTGCACCCGGACGGTACAGGGCGCGGCGGCGCGCGCTTACAGCCAGCAGGCATAAGCCCATCACCGCAAGGCACGCCAGCGGCAGCACCGACGCTTCGCCAAGGGCGGAAACATAGGCGGAGCAGATATCGGAGATTTCGGCAGCCGTTTTCTCCGAAAAGGTAGACAAAAGTTGTCCCGGGCGCATGGCATGCTTGGTAGCTGACGCATTTTCAAACACCATGGTCGTATGCCGGTTCCATATGTACAGCACACCCACGGGGGCCACGCAGGCCCCCAGGATGCACCGCCAGTCGCGCCGTGCAGGCGGGCGGCCCTGCCGCCGATTCCACAGGGCGATACCGGCCAGCAGCAGGGAAATCAGGAGCGAGAAAAGAATCCCGCTGTTTTTGACCAGATAGGCATAGACAGAGAAAGGGAGCGCCAGTAAAGTGGCTCTGCGGGGCTCGCGGATACTGGAGAGGGCCAGAAGCATGCCCGCTGCGGCCACCATTGGAAGAAGCAGATCGACATAAAGCGTCATCAGCTGTGTCTCTCGTGAAAGAAACGCATATGCTGCCACGACGGAGGCCAGCGAAACCGACCACACGGGCCGCCTGCGCACGATCAGAAACAGGGGAAGAAGGCATGCCAGCATCATCAGCGACTGGGCAAAGAGCATGGCGCCCTCGCTTTCTGTGCCGCAGAGACGGCAGAAAAAATAAATCCAGCAGGCACTTCCGGGCGGATAATTCAAAAAGGAAAGGGTCGTATCCCGAAAGGTGGGCAGCGCGTTTCGCTCAAGAATGGTGCGTGCCACCAGCGCCCAGTGGCTGAAATCGTCATATTGCAAAACCCGTGCACCATTCATTAGAAACGCCAGTCCTATCGCGGCAGCCGCAAAGAAGCATGTGCCCGGCGTAACGACGGCACGCAGCGATTCCCGCCGCCACAGGGAATTTGCCGCCAGGACGAGGCCCGCTCCCCACAGCAGCCATACGGCTTCAGGCAGCAGGTTGAGCATGCCTGCAAGCGTGGTGAGCATCGCGGCGGATACCATCGTAAGGGGCAGCGCCCCCTCTACCGGAAGCCTTAGGCGCCGCATGGCCAGGCGCGACAGCCCATAGAGGGACAGTGTCAACAACAGCAGCCGGATTGCGATCATCGAATAACCTCCGCCATCTTCCGTGAGACAGAACAAGTGAATACCAAAGTCTACCACGATTTTGAAAAAAAGTCCATCCGGGAGGAAAACGAAAAATTCTTCCCGATTTTTCTTGGTTTTGATAGGAAGTTATCACTGGTTGTGGTATAATACAAACAGCAATCGGATCAAACAAAAGGAGGGTACCGTTCCATGAAGAAACTTCTGGCTCTACTGCTTGCCCTGCTTCTGCTTGTAGGCGGCTCGGCTTTCGCCGAGGAAACCGGGCTGACCAAGGACATTGTCGTGCTGTTTACCAGCGACGTGCATTGCGGCATCGACCAGGGATTCGGCTACGCCGGTCTGGCCGCCGTGCGGGACACGATGGAAAAAAGCAGCCATGTACTGCTGGTGGACAATGGCGACGCCATCCAGGGGGAACCCATCGGCACCATGACCACGGGCGAAGCCATCATCGGCCTGATGAACGACGTGGGCTACGACGTGGCCATCCCCGGCAACCATGAATTTGACTATGGCATGGACCGTTTCCTTGAACTGACGGAAATGGCTGACTTTCCCTACATCAGCGCCAACTTCAACAAGGACGGCGAGCTGGTGTTCGATCCCTATGTGATCAAGGAAATTGAGGGCGTGAAGATCGCATTCGTCGGCGTGACGACCCCCAAGACCATCACTTCCTCTACCCCCAAGTATTTCCAGGATGACGAGGGCAACTTCATCTACGGCTTCATGCAGGATGAGACGGGCGAAAAGCTCTACGCTGCCGTGCAGTCCGCCGTGGACGCGGCCATCGCCGAGGGGGCGGACTATGTCATCGCCATGGCCCACCTGGGCAACGAGGCTACCTGCGCGCCCTACACCTATGCCGATGTGATTGCCAACACCACCGGCATCGACGCCTTCCTGGACGGCCACAGCCATGATACCGATCAGGTGGTCATGCAGAACAAGGACGGCGAGGACGTGCCGCGCTCGGGCTGCGGCACCAAGCTGGGCGGCATCGGTTACGCCCGCATCTCCGCCGCCGATGGCTCCATCCAGACCGGCCTGTACACCTGGACCAACGATGTGTCCGTGCCCGCGCTGCTGGGAATCGAGAACGATATTACCACCGCCGTGGTCGAAGCCACCGAGACCCTCGACGAGAAGCTGGGCGAGGTCGTGGCCAAATCCGACGTGGAGCTGACCATTAACGACCCCGAAGCCGTGGATGAAAACGGTCAGCCCATCCGCATCATCCGCAACGCCGAGACCAATCTGGGCGACCTGTGCGCCGACGCCTACCGCGATCAGGGCGATGCCGACGTGGCCTTCGTCAATGGCGGCGGCATCCGCGTCTCCATTCCTGCGGGCGATATCACGTTGGGCGATATCCTTCAGGTGCATCCCTTCGGCAACGCCCTGTGCGTGGTCGAGGCCACCGGCCAGCAGATACTTGACGCGCTGGAGTGGGGCGCCCGCAACGTGCCCGGCGAAAACGGCGGCTTCCTGCAGGTCTCCGGCCTGACTTATGAGATTCATACCTACATCGAGTCCTCCTGCACTGCTGACGAGAACGGCCTGTTCACTGGCGTGGACGGCGAATACCGCGTCAAGAACGTCAAGGTCGCCGGTGAGGACCTCGACCTGACCAAGACCTATACCGTTGCCTCCCATAACTATATGCTCAAGGACGGCGGCGACGGCTTTACCATGTTCCAGGGCTGCAACCTGCTCCAGGACGAGGTCAAGCTGGATAATCAGGTGCTCATCGACTACATTACCGGCACCCTAGAAGGTGTGGTAGGCGAGGCATATGCCAATCCCTACGGCGAAGGCCGCATTGTGGGGGTAGCCGAGGCTCCCGCCGAATAAAATAATCAGTTGGTTTCTATCCTGCGCCCCCGCTTAAGCGGGGGCGTCAGCGTATCGAAAAAGCGCGCATGCGGCGCCCTTTTCCGCCAGGGCACGTTTCCTCTCCTCGCAAACATCGGCGCTGTGCGCGCTGGCCGCGCGTAGCGCTTGTATTTGCTCACGCCTGCGGGTCGCTTTGCGCTTCATGCAAGTGCCCACAGGGCACACGCTTCCCTTCGGCGCCTCCAGCGTGGCCAGAGAAACGCGCAAGGCTTCAAGACGTTGAACAACCCATGTATTTGGAGAGAAATTTTGCGACATAAGGCTTTGGGGCGCTCCTCAAACCCAGGCAGGGGGATGATCCCCCCTGTACTCCGCATTTAGTCAGCATCCAAGCCTTGCTTCGGAAGGCTTCCGAGTCCACTGTACATGTCGCTGGATTCGGTTTTCACTTGGAGGACTTCGGCCTTCCAAACCTCTCAAAATGGGCTTGTTGACAGTCTGGTACCCCGCTTAGGCGGGGCGTTTTTTCTGTAGGTTGTGAAACGTATTGAAAAAAAGGTTATCTCTGGGAACTGCCGGGACGCATGTGGCGGATGGAATCGCGCAGAGCGGTGTATGGATACAGCTTCAATTGCAGACCGGCGATGCAGCGCCGGGATAAAACTGTCACATCGAGCTGAACAAGCTGCCCGGGATGTTGCGCCTGCTCATAAGGTTTGGACTTGTAAGGTTTTTCCCTCAAAACTTTTGCTATACAACCCTGCCTTTGCACCCCCTACAGGCTTTCTACGGTTGGGTTATCCCCTCACTTTCGGAGCTGTGCACACAACTTCACAATGCCCAGGTCAGGGTCTTGCCGGTGCATGTCGGCAGTGAGTTTGCGTTCCTTTTGGTTGGGCATGCTGGTTGGATGCCTATGAGGCCGGTGGGACTGGCAGACCAGGGATGGGCGGGACCCGTCGTGGCAGCCAAGCCAGAAGTAGATGTAGGACCGGGTGTTGTTGTCCTCGCTGCTTGACCGGCTTACGCCATATTTCTTTGCAGGTTCCATCGGAAACTGGCGGTACTTCATATTATCCGCTTCATGAGGCTTGAGTGACTTCCTTAGTTGTTGCTGCAACTCAACGATACCAGATGAATGCGCAAGATTCCTGCTTTTTCCTTTCCTGTCCAAACATGTATCGTAGTCCTGCAGCGATTCGATGTTGAAATCAAACGAAAGCATTGACGCTAAAATGTCATTATGATATATATGTAAAGATGCATTCTGCTGCCAGGCGGCCAGTTTTACGCTGGGAGGAAGGCTTGGATGACAATGAGAAAGTGCCTGATGGTTCTGGTGATCCTGTCGGTGCTTTTTGCGCAAATGCCCGTTGCGGCGTTTGCGGCAGGAGCCGATCTTACCGTCATTGCGGAAAATGGAGAGGACGGGGAAAAGGGGCGGGATCAAACGCAAAAAGCAGAAAATGGCGGAAATGGCGAAAACGGCGGGAACGGAGGCAAAGCGACCATTTCCCACGACGGGAAACGCGGCAGTAACGGCGCGGTCGGGACCCGCGGCGCCGATCAGGAGAAGGCCGCGGACGGAAGGGACGGCGCGGACGGGCAGCCGCTTTCATTGGAGTTGTCTGACGAGAGCTTCGGCGTCATTACCGTTACAGGCGGGAACGGCGGTGAAGGGGGCAACGGCGGCCATGGCGGCGACGGCGGCGACGGCGGAAACGCTTCTCTCAGGCTGACGTCAGACTATGTTTTTGCAGACGGGGTCACGATCGCTTCCGGAACGCAGATCAAGTATACATCCGCGTGGTATGGTACAGGCGGCGACAGCGGCCATGGCGGGACTGGCGGTCACGGAGGTTCCAGCGGAGCAAACGACATGGGAGCCATAGCGGTCGGTGAAATGGGCCATCCTCCCACCACGCAGGGAGACTATGACGTCGATCCGGACCCGGGATATAATACCGGCATGGCGACTGGAAGCGGCGGCGCTGAGCATTTCGGCGGCGCGGGCGGAAAAGGCGGAATCATCAGGGATTCATTATCCTGGGACACCGGAAATGGCGGAAACGGCGGCGATGGCGGCGTCGGCGGCGCGGGCGGAAACGGCGGCAAGCCGGGCAAGGTCGGCCATGGCGGCGATGCCTCCTTCACAATGGAGGGGACGCTTTGCACTCCGGTGCTGACCATCACGGGAAAGGCGGGAAATGTCAGCGTATCGATCGGGGCGCTCTTTGCCGAGGAAAACACGACGGTCAACCTCACCGCCCTGGCGCCTGACGATACGGGCAAGGTGGCAGAGATGAGCGTGTCCATCGGAACGCTCTATGTGGAGGGAAAGACGACGCTCAACCTCAGCGGAATGCCTGAGGGCAGCGTCGTGATTGACCGGGTCGTGATGCCGGCCAACAGCCTGCTCACGATCACGCGAAACGGCGGGGCCAAGGTCACGATCCACGAGCTCTATACCACGCAGTCCTCCCTGATTATCGGCATGGATCATGCTGTGCTCACAAACGGCGTGACGGTTTATGAACCGATCATTGAGGTGACGGAGGTAGAGCGCTTAAGCCACTCCGAGGCAACGGTCACATTCACCAGCGATGAGCCCGGCAGCTATTATTATCTGGTGATGGACCGGTGGCTGGAAGATCCGCAGATCGATACTTCGGGAGAGGGAGAGCCGTGCATCGCAAATGAGGAGATCACCCTTGAACTGACCGGGCTTCCCAGAGGCAGACAGTATGTGTATATCGTGGTAAAAGACCCCATGGACGCGGTGAGCGATCCGGTCATGATCGCCATTCCCGCCTATCCCGATCCGCCCCGGACGGGCGACGGCAGCCAGCCGGGATGGTGGGCGGCGCTGATGGTCGTGAGCCTCTGCGGCCTGACGGCGCTGATGGTAAGCCGCCGCAGGCAAGTCAGGTCCAGGTGAGCGGCACCCCCAAAAAAGAACAGACAAGCGCCCATGCTGAGACTTTGTTCCAGGCATGGGCGCTTTTCCAGCCGCTTTGGCGGCCTCCGGATTTGCTGTTTTGCCGATGATGGGGGAGAGCCCGCAAGGGTCAGGGCCTCCGAGCATATGGGACGAGCGGATGGATTCCGGCATAGTCAACGCGGGCCGAAGGGAGCAAAAGGAAACGGGATTGCAAGCGCTTCCCCGGATCACAAGGCGCATAGGCCATTGAAAAAACGCACCTGCCTGGGGGAAAAGCCCCGTTGCCCGTCTCCGCACGCTGTGGGCGCCCTTTGCCGCTGATTGCTCTTTTCTATTGCAGGAAGCGGGACTTCCCGATGATGGGAAGTCCCGCTTCCTGACCCTATCCTTACAGTTGAACGACGTTGACCGGCTGGCCTTTGAGAAAGGCATTCAGGTTGTCAAAAACAATCTGGGCCCGCAGCGCCATGGATTCTTCCGAGGCGAAAGCCACATGCGGGGTCACCAGCGTGTTGGGCGTATGAAGCAGCGGATGATCCAGCGGCAGCGGGGGTTCCGTCTCAAAAACGTCAATGCCCGCGCCTCCCAGCTTGCCGCTATGCAAAGCGTCCGCCAGGGCCTGCGAATCAACCACCGGGCCACGGGCCAGGTTAAGCAGCAGCGCGCCATCCTTCATCTGCGAAAGGGTCTGGGCGCAAATCAGGCCGCGGGTAGAGGCGTTAAGCGGGCAGTGAAGCGTTACGATATCCGCATCGGCCAGCAGCCGGGAAAGGGGCATGCACTCGATTCCGTCCAGCTCCCCGCTCTGATGCGACGGGCTGGTACCGATGACCCTGCACCCGAAGGCCTGGCAAAGGCGCGCGGTCGTTCTTCCGATTTTCCCCAGCCCAACAATGCCGACGGTCTTTCCCTTCAGCTCGCGCCCCACCAGGCCGGTCTTGTCGCTGCCCGCGCGGCAGCGCGCCTCTACCTGCGGCACGTTGCGCAAAAGGGAAAGCATCATTTCGATGGCCAGTTCCGCAACCGCCTGATTGGAATATCCGCTGGCGTTGCTCACCACGGCCCCGGCCGCCTTGGCCGCCGCCAGGTCCACATGGTCCACGCCGGTAAACGCGACATCAATAAACCGCAAATGACGGCAAGCGCTCAGCGCTGCGCCCGGCATGGGCATGTTGGCCAGAATCACCACGTCCGCATCGCGGATCTCATCGCTCAGAGCCGCAACATCGGTGGTCTTTGCATAAGCGGTGAAGGTATGCCCCGCCGCCGTGAGGGGCGCGGTGTACTGGTCCAGCAACGCCTGCGGAATGCCCAGGCTTTCGGTTAATACGATCTTCATTCTGCTGCCTCCTTCTCTTAAAACGGCTTATGCCTCTTTATCCCATACCTGGCGGAAGACCCGCAGCATGTTGCCGCCCAGCACTTTGGCCACCTCTTCCTCGGTGAAATGCCGCGCCAGCATGTGCGTGGCCAGGTTGTCCCATTCGTCAAAGTAGTTAAATCCGTTGACATGCTTGCAGTTTCCGCTGAATTTGCCAAACCAGTGGGGCACCGTGCGTTCAAACTCCACCCGGCCCATGCGGTAATCCAGCGTAGGCCGCTTCCAGCGGTCGGTGCCGATGCCGATGTGGTCCACGCCCACCAGTTCCGCGGCATAGACCAAGTGGTCAATAAAGCGGTCCACCGTGGGCCACTGGCTCTGGTCCTCATTGCACATCACGCTGTGCGGGCACAGGCCAATCACGCCGCCCTTGGCCGCCATGGCTTTGATCTGCTCGTCGGAGGCATTGCGAACATGCTTTGCTACGCCCTTGCAGGAAGAGTGGGAGAAGATGACCGGGTCTTTCGAGGTTTCGATGGCCTCCATAGAGGTGCGGTATCCCACATGGCTCAGGTCGATCAGCATGCCCACGCGGTTCATTTCAAAAATGCACTGCTGACCAAAGCGGCTCAGGCCGGTATCCACAGGCTCAAATACGCCGGACCCGATATAGCACTGTTGATTGTAGGTGAGCTGCACGATTTTCAAACCCAGCTTGTTCAGCAGGGAAATGTTGCGCAAATCCCGCTCAAACACCATGGCGCCCTGCGTGCTCATAATCACGGCCAGCTTGCCTTCCCGCTTGGCGCGTTCGATGTCCCTGGCGCTTGTGGCAATGATGACACGGTCGGGGCAGGTTTCCTCCAGCAGGTAATATTTATGGATTTCGTGGCAGCACTCCACAAAGGAGGCCGGGTAATTATCGTCGGTAATGGTGGTGCTGATTGCGGTTACGCCCCCCTGAAGCAGCAGGGTTACAATATCCGTGTTTTCGTTGCACTCAAAAGGCGGGTCGGAGAAAAGTCCGTGAAACAATGAATCAATCAGAATGCCGTTTTTGACCACGGGTTGGGTAATGGGTTTCATGGATCATCAACCATCCTTCATTTTTTTTTATGAAACCAGGAGATACGCCTGTAAATTACAGAATCGGGTCTTCCGGGTCCCAAAGCGTATAGAGAGCCGTCTTCGCCCAGCGGCGTTCAAAAAGACAGCTCATTGCGGCCGCCAATGCGGCTCCCAGCAGAAAGGCCAGCTCCTTTGGCCATAAAAGCGGACGGTTTGCCGCAAAGAAAACACCCTCTGCCAGGAAAACCAGTGCCCAAAGCCATGTCAAGGCCTTCAGGCTTTCCCGGATTCTGCCTACGGACTGGCGATACTCCTTCACCGTAAGATCACCCGGTTTGACAAACAGAAGGCCGATCCAGCCGCGTGTCATAAACAGCAGGGCCACTGCCAGCGCCAGGTAAGGAAAGACCACGTATTTTGCCCAGAAGCCGGCGTTGTTGATAAAGCTCAGTCCCACAAACAGCCCCCACGATACCGCGGCAAAGCCGCCGGCCTCCCAACGGCACCTTGGAAGCGCGCAGTTGTCTGGTTCCGGGCGGTAACGTTTGCGGGATTCCGCCTGTTCCTTCTTTTGCTTCTGGCGTTCCTGTTCCTCCAAATCCGCCATTCGCTCCCGCATACGATCCAGCATGCCCATGGCGCATCCCTCCTTGGAGAATGCATCGTTCGTCCTTAGATATAATACAACAATTTATGCAATCTACCTTCTCGCCGCCGTCAAAAAACAACGAAAAAACTTGAAAACATGCTATATGTGTATTACAATCTGCACATACCATACGTAATACGCTTGTGTATGCAATCTTGTGCGTGTGGCATTTTATCATTCTGGAGGTTTCTATGACGGCCAAGGAGCTTTTGTCCAAAACCCTGGTGGTAGACGGTCTCTTTCATGCCCTGATGAAAGATCCTCCTCCCGAATGCGGCGAAGGCCGCGACATCGTGGATATGGTTCTGGCGGGCGGTGTCAACTGTATGGTACACTCCATCGTGGCCGACGGCTTTCCCACCTCCTTTGCCGAACTGATGAACCAGATTTATGATTTTACCCTTTTGCAGGATGTGATCCCTCACAAATTCAAAATTGCAGAATCGGTTGCGGATATTCTTGCCGCCCAGTCCGAGGGCAAGCTGGCTTTTGTCATGAGCACCCAGGGCTCCGACTGTCTGGATGGCGACCTGCGCAAGATCAGCCTGGCCTATAAGCTGGGCCTGCGGGTATTGCAGATCACCTACAATACGGAATGCTCCGTGGGCAGCGGTTCTTATGTAAAAAACGATAAGGGACTGACCCGCTTTGGCGAGCAGGCGATTATTGAGATGAACCGCGTTGGCATGGTCATCGACCTGAGCCATGTGGGGCACACAACGGCCTGGGAGGCCATGGAGCTTTCGCAGGACCCGGTGATCTACTCCCACGCGGGCGTTGCCGCGCTGTGCACGCACAAGCGCAACATTCCCGACAAGCACATCCGGCGCTTGGCGGAGGGCGGAGGCGTCATCGGCCTGTGCCCGCACGCGGTTATGAACCAGCGTGAGCCCGGCCGCCGCCCCACGGTGGATGATTACATCGACGCCTTCCTGTACGTGGCGGATCTGACCGGCTCCATGGACCACGCCGGTGTGGGAACCGACCGCTGGAGCCGCAATACCCTGGCCAACGATTTCAAGCGCGTGGGCTTTGAGCGCACCACCCGCGGCTTCTTCGGTGAATATGACGGCAACCATAAGCATGTGGCCGGCTTCAATTATTATGATGAGTGGGAAAACCTGGTTGACCGCATGCTGGCCCGCGGCATTGCGCCGGATGACGTTTCAAAGCTGCTGGGCGGCAACTTCCTTCGGGTATTTGGCCAGGTATGGAAGTAACGCTTTCTGACAGTTCCATCATACACCGCGCAAGTAGCAAAAGGAGGAATTCGTATCATGGCTCAATCCAAGAACGATTTCATGCGTTACAAGCTGATGATGCGGCCCGACGTGGCGCAGACCCGGCAAAAGCTGGAGAAGGCGCCCGACGATCCGGATCTCTGGTACGAACTGGGCATGGCGTTGTCCAACGCGGGCGATAACGAAGCGGCCGTGGATGCCTTCTCGAAGGGAATCTCTCTGGCGCCGTTCGACCCCTACCTGTATTTTGCCCGTGGACGCAAGCAAAATGCCGCCGGCCGCTTCTGGCCCGCCATTTCCGACCTGACGCTGGCCACAAGGCTCGACAACACCCTCTGGACCTTCTATTACTACCGCGCGACCGCCTACAGCCTGGAAGGCTACTATGAGGAGGCCTGCGAGGACTTCAAAACCTGTATCCGCATTGCCGAGGACTGGGAATGCTGCCCCATGGTGCACTGGCTGTTTACCACCTACGTGCTGGAGCTGAACGACCGCAAGCGTGCCGAAGAATCGCTGAAGCTCATTCCCACGGATATCGTGCCTCCGCAGATGGATTACGGCTACCACCGCTGCTTCCTGCTGTATAACGGCCTGATTGCCCCCGATGATTTTGTCAACATCCCCGATATGCAGGAAAAGTGCCTCAAGCAGCCCAATCGCATCAATCTGGAGCTGAACACCATGTACTACGGGCTGTTTGCCTACAGCATGTACATCGGGGACGAGGCGAGGGCCGACAACGCGCTGCGCGAGCTTTTGAAAGTTGCCGTACCCCAGGCATTCGGTTATAAGAAGGGCATTGTGTTTGCCAAAAAGCGCGGGTTGATCTGACAAGGTTGCAGATATAGAAGGAGGTTGGTTTACAATGTCTTTGGCCAAGAATGAAGCGATGCGCGCCAGGCTGCTGGCCTATCCCCCGCTGGAGGAAGCCAAGGCGGCTCTGGACGAGCAGCACACCAGCGATAACTGGTACAACTACGGTATGGCCCTGGTCTCTGCCGGCAAGTCGGAGGAAGCCATCGACGCCTATTCCCAGGGGCTGGTGGAGAACCCCTTCGCCCCGATTCTCTATTTTGGCCGGGGCCGCCGCTACATCGGCCCCAAGAAGTACGACCGGGCAATCGCTGATTTTACCATGGCCATTCGCCTGGACCCTGAGGTATACTCGTACTGGTACTACCGCGCGGTATCCAACAACCTCAGCGGCCGTTACGAAGCTGCCATCTATGATTTCCGCCGCGCCATGGAACAGACGCAGCCCTTTGAACGCTATGGCCTGATTGACTGGCTCTTCACCTGCTATGTGGAAATGGGCGATATGGAGCACGCCAAAGCCGTTCTGGATGAAATTGACGACGACCTGCCCGCTCCGCAGATGCACTACGGCTACAAGCGCCGCGTGCGCCTGTATAAGGGCCTGATCGCTCCCGAAGCGTTTATCGACGAGGACGATATCCGCAAGCACATGGTCGATCAGGACAATCGGATGCAGCTGGAAATCACCACGCTTCTCTTTGGCCTCTACATCTACTACATGTATCATGGCGAGGAGCAAAAGGCCAATCAAACGCTGTTGGAAATTCTCAAAGATCCCTACAAGGGCGCCTTTGGCGCAATCAAGGCGGAGGATGCTGCCCGCGCAAAAGGATTGATTTAAAAAGGCGGCGCGCCCGGGCCGTCCACTCGTGTCAGGGTGCGCTCCATCACGCAGAAAGGCGGATTGCTTCATGATTCAACGCATTGATCCAGGTCAGACCATGTCCCGCGCCACCGTCCACAACGGCGTGATTTACTTCGGGGGCCATGTGGCGGCAGGCCGTCAGCCCACCATGACCGAACAGGCCCGCGCGGTGCTGACCCGTTATGACGAGCTGCTCGCGCAAAACGGAAGCGACAAGGACCACATCATCTTCGCTTCCATCTATGTAACGGACATGGCGCTCAAAAGCGAGTTCAACGACGTGTGGAACCAATGGCTCAACCCCGGCTGCGCGCCGGCACGGGTGTGCGTGGAGGTCGGTCTTGGCGAAGGCTACCTGGTTGAGGTAACCCTGATTGCCGAGCAAATTGCAAAATGAGCCTGAGAAAGGGACAAACGCCATGAAAGACCGCAGAAAAGAAATGATCCGTAAGATGCTCATGACCCCTGATCTGGAAAAGTCCCGCGAGGCGCTGGCCCAGGACCCCGAAAATCCCGAACTGTTGTATCAGCTGGGAATGGCCGTGGGCGTAGCTCAGGGCGCGGAGGCCAGTATCGACACGTTTTCCCGGGGGCTGGCCTTCCATCCTTTCAATGCTCCCCTGCACTTCGGCCGGGGGCGCAAGTACATCGGCCTGCGCAAGTACTGGCTCGCCATTGCCGATGCTACGCTGGCCATTCGCCTGGAGCCGGACATCTGGACCTACTGGTACTACCGTGCGGTGCCGCGCAACCTTGCCGGGGATGCCCGGGGCGCCCTGGAAGATTTCATGCAGTGCTACCGCATGACGCCCGAAAACGAGCATTATCCGCTGGTGGACTGGATGTTCCTCTGCTGCCTGGATATGGGCGATATGGACAGGGCCGCCGAGACGCTCAAGCTGATAGATACCTCGGTGGAGCCGCATCACTGCATGGATTACGCCTACCGCCGCCGCATCCGGCTCTATAAGGGCGAGATCAAGCCTGAAGAGATGATTGACGACGAGGACATCCTCAAAAATGCGTACGTCGCTCAGCCCGGACGGGTACAGCTGGAGCACGAAACGCTCACCTTCGGCTTGTTCGCCTATTACACCTACATCGGGGATACGCAAAAGGCCAACGAGACCTTGAAGACCATTGCCTCCTTCAAGCCGTCCGCCGCCTTTGGGTATCTCAAGGGAACCGATATCGCCCGCAAACGCGGTCTGATATAAAATAAATCAAGGAGGATGCCATTATGAAAACCCGCTTTGTCCGCATATTGGCCCTGTGCCTAACCATGGCGCTGATTCTTGGTTGCCTTCCCGCCGCCCTGGCTGAGGATGTGCAGTACAAGGACACGGTTATCTTGGCCACTGCGACCGACCAGAACTTCATGGACGGCCAGATGAACAACACCAATGATAAAGTGCTCCGTACCGTATACTCCAGCCTGGTAAAGCGCAACACCGACAACGAGATCGTCGGCGACCTGGCCGAGAGCTGGGACGTTTCCGAGGACGGCCTGACCTGGACCTTCCATCTTCGCAAGGGAGTAAAGTTCCACAACGGCAAGGAATTCACGGCCAATGACGTAAAGGCATCCTATGACCGCCTCCTTGACGAGGAGAACCCGGTGCGCTACACCTCCACCATGAGCTTCATCACCACGGTGACCGTTGTGGACGACTACACCGTTGAAATGTGCACCGAGAATCCCTCTCCCGCCATGCTGGCCAACCTGTGCCACCGCGCCAACCTGATTCTGGACGCCGACTACATTGAAAAGTACGGCAAGGATCTGGGCCTGACCGCGGAAAGCTGCAACGGCACCGGCCCCTATGTGCTCAAGGAGTGGAACATGGGCGAGCGCATGGTGTTCGAGTCCTTCCCCGACTACTTCGAGGGCGAAGCTCCCACCAAGAACTTCATCATTGAAATCATGCCCGAAGCCGCTTCCCGCGCCATCGCTCTGGAAATGGGCGAGGTTGACATCGCCGACGGCTGCTCCACCATCGACGTGCAGCGTTTCATGGCCGATGACGAAACCGGCAACGCCGACGGCATCTGCGTAAACTTCTACCCCTACCAGGGCCTGCACGGCTTCCAGTTCAACTGCGCGCACCCCATCATCAAGGACACCCGCATCCGTCAGGCCATCAGCTACGGCATTGACCGTCAGGCGATCATTGATGCGCTCTACGCGCCCATGGGCGAGTATTGCGCCACCGCTCCCCTGAGCGAAGTGGTGTGGGGCTACTACGACTTCGGCGTCATCCCCTATGAGCCCGAAAAGTCCAAGGAGCTCCTGGCCGAGGCGGGCTATCCCGACGGCTTCACCTTCTCCTGCCAGGTGTACGAGGGCTACAGCCAGGCGCTGGCTTCCGCTGAGATGATCGCGCAGCAGCTGTCCCTGCTGGGCATCACCATGACCATCGAAGTGGTCGACAACGCCGCCTTCAAGGCCGCTCGCGCCAACCGCACCTATCCCGGTGAGGACTTCCCGTGGGGCATGTTCATCATGGGCTACGGCCCCGGCTCGCTGGACGCCGACGAGGGCCTGCGCCGCATCTGGGAGACCTCCTATAACGGCGATAACGACAACAACTACGGCTGGTATTCCAACGCCAAGGTGGACGAGCTGCTCAACGCCGCCGCCATCGAGATGGACGAGGATAAGCGTAAAGAGCTCTACAAGGAAGCCATGCAGATCATCTACATCGACGATCCCGCCGCTGTGTTCACCAACCAGCGCCGCCTCATCTATTGCATGAGCGACAAGGTGGAAGGCTTCCAGGTGGATATGCGCAACGCCATTAACTATACCACGCTGCGCTGCCGCGCCGACTGACGCATATGGCGGGCTGAAACAGGCTTTTCAGCCGGTTCTGCCGCTTTTGTCCAAGGCGCGCCTCTCCCCCAAACGGGAAAGGCGCGCCTTCGGGCAAAAGAGGGAACCTTCGGACGAAATGGCGGCCTGTCCCGATCATCCCTGATTTGGAGGAGATACAATGCTCAAATATACTTTGAGAAGATTGCTTCAGCTGATCCCAACCCTATTGGTTGTCTCCTTTATTGTGTTCGCCATGGTCCGTCTGATTCCCGGCGACCCCATTACCCTTCTGTATGGCATCAGCGAAGGAGCCGGTACGGACAGCGAATATCTGGACTATATGCGGGAGCAGTATGGCCTGAATGATCCGCTGCCCGTGCAGTATTTCAATTATCTGGTCGATATTCTTCACGGTGATTTTGGCACCAGCCTGTATACGCACAAACCCATCATCGAGGAAATTTCCAACCGCTATGAAAACACGCTGATCCTGGCGGTAGGCGGCACATTGGTGGGCTCTCTTCTGGGCGTGATGCTGGGAATCATCGCTGCGGTAAAACACAACAAGCTGGGCGACAACATCGTGATGGTGCTTTCGATGATCTTCGTTTCCACGCCCTCTTTCTTCCTGGCCATGATTCTGATGCTGGTGTTCGCCCTGCAGCTGCGATGGCTGCCCGTCATGGGCATGAAGGGACCCGCCTATGCCGTGCTGCCCATCTTAACGCTGGGCCTGCACGCCGTGGGCCTGATTGCCCGCACCACGCGCTCATCCATGCTGGATACCATCAACCAGGATTATATCCGCACTTCCAAGGCCCGCGGCGTATCGCGGTTTAAAATTATCATGTCGCACACGCTGAAAAATGCGTTGATTCCGATTCTCACCGCTATCGGCCTGCGCTTTGGCGGCCTGCTGGCAGGCGCCGCGCTGGTGGAAACGGTGTTCTCCATCCCCGGATTGGGGCGTTTCATGGTGGATGGCATCAGCAACCGTGATTATCCGGTCATCCAAAGCACGGTGCTGCTGTTTGCAACCACGTTTGTCGTTGTCAATACGTTGGTGGATCTGCTCTACGGATTTGTGGATCCCCGTGTGAAATATAACTGATCGGAGGTCTGCCGCATGAAAAAGCATCCCATTCTTCGCCGGTTCATGAAGCGCAAGGCCTCCGTGCTGGGCGCCGTTATTCTGCTTCTGTTCTTCTTTACCGCCCTGCTGGGCCCCTTCCTCTGCTCGCAGGACCCGTACGAGCAGGACGTGACGCAAATTCATAAGGGGCCCTCGCTGGAGCACTGGTTTGGCACGGATTACCTGGGCCGCGATACCTTTACCCGCCTGGTATACGGCGCGCGCGTATCCCTTGCGCTGAGCTTCAGCGGCGTGGTTTCCGGTTCGCTCATCGGTATCATTATCGGCGTATGTGCCGGTTACTTTGGCAAATGGGTGGATACGCTGCTTTCCCGCCTGATTGATATCATGCTGGCCTTCCCCAGCCTGCTGCTGGCGATGACCATCGTGGCCATTCTGGGCAACGGCCTGTTTAACACGGCGGTGGCCATTGCGGTATTCTCCATACCATCGGTTGCGCGAATGGTGCGCGGCGTGGTGATCGGCCTGCGTGATTCGCAGTATATCAGCGCCTGCCATGTGATGGGCGAGAGCAATGTGCGCATCATTGGCACCCATATCATTCCCAACGCCATCTCCCAGATCATCGTAAACATTACGCTGAATCTGGGCACCGCCATTCTCACCGCTTCGTCGCTGTCCTTCCTGGGACTGGGCGTGCAGCCCCCCAACCCCGAATGGGGCGCCATGCTGTCCAAGGCCAGGGACGTGCTGCGCTACAATCCTGCCGAGGCTATTTTCCCGGGCATTGCCATTACGCTGGTGGTCATGTCCTTTTCCCTGGTGGGTGACGGCCTGCGCGATGCCCTTGATCCGAAACTGAAGAACGTATCCTGAGGAGGGGCGACCATGTCAGAGAAAGCATTGCTGGAAGTAAAGGATTTAAAAACATACTTCTACACCGAAGAGGGCGTTACCCCTGCGGTGGACGGGCTGAGCTTTACCCTGCAGGACGGAGGCACCCTTGCCATCGTGGGCGAATCCGGCTGCGGAAAGTCCGTCACCTCGCTGTCCATATTGCGCATTTTCCCCTCTCCCCCCGGCAAAATTGTCGGTGGCGATATCCTCTACAAGGGCGAGAGCCTCCTGAAAAAGTCCGAAAAGGAAATGCGCAAAATTCGTGGAAACGAAATCTCCATGATTTTTCAGGAGCCCCTTACCTCGCTCAACCCCGTATTCACCGTGGGCCAGCAAATCTGCGAAACGCTCAAGATGCATCAGGGGCTGAACAAAAAGCAGGCCCGCGAAAAGGGCATTGAAATGCTCAAAAAGGTGGGCATCCCCACGCCCGAAAAGGTCATCGACGACTATCCCCACCAGCTGTCCGGCGGCATGCGCCAGCGCGTGATGATCGCCATGGCGCTTGCCTGTAACCCTGCCATCCTGATTGCCGATGAGCCCACCACCGCCCTGGACGTGACCATTCAGGCGCAGATTTTGAAGCTGCTGGGCGATCTGAAAAAGGAAATGAACACCGCCATCATCCTGATAACGCACGACCTGGGCATTGTGGCCCAGATTGCGCAAAACGTGATGGTCATGTATGCGGGGCAGGCGGTGGAATACGCCGATGTGCGCACGCTGTTCAAAAACACCCTTCACCCCTATACGCTGGGGCTGCTGAAGTCCATTCCCGTGATTGGCGATGACAAGGACAGCCTGTTTAGCATCAAAGGCTCGATTCCCAGCGCCAAGGATTACCCCAAGGGCTGCCGTTTCTGCCCCCGCTGCGACCGTGCAATGGGGAAATGCATGAACGAAGCGCCCGAACTGACCGAGGCGGAACCCGGCCACTGGGTGCGCTGCTGGCTGTATGAAGGGGGGAAGAACAATGGCTAAGGTCCTTTTGAGCGTGAAGGATCTCAAGGTGTACTACCCGGTTCGCAAAGGCTTTTTCAAGCTGAAAAAGGCCTATGTAAAAGCGGTGGATGGCGTCAGCTTCGACGTCTACGAGGGCGAGGCCTTTGGCATCGTGGGCGAATCCGGCTGCGGCAAGTCCACCACGGGCCATACCATTGTGGGTCTGTTGCAGCCCTATGCCGGTGAAATCAGCTTTGACGGAAAAGTGATTTCCGGGAAAAAGCGCACGGCGGATCAGTCCACCCAATCCCAGATTATTTTCCAGGACCCCTATTCCTCGCTGGACCCGCGTTTTACCGTTGGCCGGCTGATTGCCGAGCCTTTGAAAGTCAATACCAACATGACCCGGGCGGATATCAACGCCAAAGTCAAAAAGCTCATGAAGGACGTGGGCCTCAACGAAAGCCAGATTACCAAATATCCGCATGAGTTTTCCGGCGGCCAGCGCCAGCGCATCGGCGTGGCGCGCGCCCTGGCTTTGGAACCCAAGCTCGTGGTATGCGATGAGCCGGTTTCCGCGCTGGACGTTTCCATTCAGGCGCAGATTCTCAACCTGATGCAGGAGCTGCAAAAGAAGTATAACCTCACCTATGTGTTTATTTCGCACAACCTCAGCGTGGTGTATCACCTCTGCGACCGCATCGCCGTGATGTACCTGGGCAATGTGGTGGAAATCGCCACCAAGCGGGAGCTGTTTGAGCGGCCCAGCCATCCCTACACCCAGGCGCTGCTCAACGCCATCCCCGTACCGGACCCGGACCGTCCCATGCACCCGACCGTTCTTAGCGGCGATGTGCCCTCGCCCCTCAATCCGCCCAGCGGCTGCTGCTTCCACACCCGCTGTCCCCATGCGACCGACGAATGCCGCCGCGTCAAGCCTCAGCTCAGGCAGAACGCTCCCGGCCACTTCACCGCATGCCACCTTTGCCAGGAGGTTTCCCAGCCGACGGCCTAATCCAAGGGAGGAACTATGGATACCATTGAACTGAAGGATTTTCTGGATTTTACCTACCTGTCGGACGTTGCGCTTTCGCCCGACGGCAGCCGGGCCGCCTATCTGCGCCATCGGTGCGACACCGAAAAGGACGGATACGCAACCCAGCTGTGGGTGATCGGCCCCGACGGCCACGGCGCGGCTGTGGGCGCTGAGGGCAAAAAGCCGCTGGTCGCCTGGGAAAACGGCGACACGCTGCTCTATGGCGTTCCCGGCGGGGAAGCGACCTCCTTCACCCGCTACTACGCTGCCACAGGACTGTCTGTACCGGCCTTTACGGTGCCGCTGGAGGCGCGCTCCATCGAGGCGCTGGGCGGGGGGATCTATCTGCTCAGCGCCAGGACGGTGCTGCATCCCCAGGACCGTCAGGATGACGACTGCGTGATCGTAACCGACCTGCCCGTTCAGTCCAACGGCACGGGCTATGTTTCCGGCACCCGGATCTCCCTGTTTCTCTTTGACATCCGTGATGGCGGCCTGAAGCAGATTACCCCTCCTACCTTTGAAACCATGCAGTTCAGCTATTGCGCCCAATGGCAGAAAATCGTGCTGTCGGGACAATGCTTTGAGGACAAGCGCATCATCAAGGGAGGCATTTCCGTCTACGACCTGGCCGACGGCTCGTTCCGACAGGTGCTGACGCCCGGTGATTACCGCGTGACCTGGGTTTCCATGTTGGAAGGGCAGGTGGTGTTTGCGGGCACCCTGGGCCATTACAACACCATTATGGAAAATCCGCACTTCTACCTGCTGGATCTCGCGACGGGGGATATCCGCGATTACGCCTATCCCGATCTGTATATCGGCGGCCTGACGGTGGGCAGCGACTGCCGCTATGGCGGCGGCATTCACTGCAAGGAGATGAACGGAAGCATCTACTTTACCGCCGCAAAGATCGGCGATTCGCCGCTGTTCGAGCTTGCCCCTTCGGGCGAAACCCGCGAGGTGACCCGCGTTCACGGATCGGTGGACTGCTTTGATGTGGCCGCCGGCCGGTGCGTCATCGTGGGCATGCGGGATATGGGGCTGGAAGAGGTGTATTCCCTGAATCTGGCGGATGGAAGCGAAACCGCGCTTACGGACTGGAACGGCCCGTATATCCGTTCCCATGCCGTGGTACGGCCGCAGCCCCTGTTTTTTCCCAACGATGAAGGAAGCACCGTTTCCGGCTGGGTAATGGAGCCCCTGGGATTCGACAGCTCCAAAAAATATCCTGCGATTCTGGACATTCATGGCGGCCCCAAGGGCAGCTATGGCGAGGTCTACTATCATGAAATGCAGATTTGGGCGCAGGCGGGTTATTTCGTGTTTTTCTGCAATCCTCGCGGCTCCGACGGCCATGGCGACGCCTATTCCCGCATTATGGGCCTCAACGGCACCAAGGATTACGACGACCTGATGAACTTCACCGACCTGGTGCTGGCCCGCTACCCCCAGATCGATCCCGCAAGGATCGGTGTGACCGGCGGTTCCTACGGCGGCTACATGACCAACTGGATCGTGGGGCATACCGACCGTTTCCGCTGTGCGGCGACCCAGCGCAGCATTGGCGACTGGATCGTTCACGAATACAACTGCGACACCGGCTATTGGGTCACCAGCGAGAACTTCCCGCCCAATGCCATTGTCTCGGCCCGCGCGGCCTGGGATGATTCGCCCGGCAAATATGCCATCAACTGCAAAACGCCGCTTTTGTTTATCCACTCCGATCAGGATACGCGCTGCACGCTGCCGGAAGCCATGGCGATGTATGCCGGAGCCATCCGCGCCGGGACCACGGTGCGCATGTGCCTGTTCCATGGGGAAAACCACGAGCTTTCCCGCTCGGGCAAACCCTCCAACCGGGTCAAGCGCCTTGAGGAGATTACCGCGTGGATGGACCGCTATTTAAAGGAGGCGCAGGCATGAAAACCGCGTTGATGGATCTGATGGACTACCGCTTCGTATCCGCCCCCCGGATCAGCCCGGACGGCGGCGCATGCGCCTTTTTGACCTATCGGGCCAAGGCGGACAAAAGCGGTTATGATTCCTATGTGCGGGTCATTTCTCCCACTTCCGGCGCGGCCCTGAACTACGTGGCGCCCATGGGCTGCGGCTCTCTGGCGTGGCTTGGGGACGGCTCGCTGGCCGTGGCGCTTGCGCAGGAAGGCGGTACGGGCATATATGCGCTTACGGCGCAGGGCGGCTGCGAGCAATGGGGGTTCCTGCCCTTTGCGGCCACCCTGGAGGACGGCCTTCGGGACGGACGCCTGCTGCTGAGCGCCACGCGTCCCCTCACGGCGGAGAAGGCCGCCGAGGATGGGCACTTTACCGTGCTGGATGAATTTCCTTTCTGGTATAATGGCAGGGGCTTTATCTCCAAGATGCGCAGGCAGCTGTTTTTGATGGAAAAAGACGGCCAACCCGAGCGCATATCCCCTGAAAACATGGACGTGGCCCATGTGGCCTGCGATGCGGATCAAAACCGCATCGTCTATTCCGGCGCGGTGGTGGACGCCATCCGCCCGGACTGGGATGCCGTGGGCTGCTACGATGCAGCCGCCGGACGCAATTTCCTGCCGGTGGACAGCCGCCGGTGGCGGGTGCGCCAGGTGGCCGCGCTCAATGGTTTGCCCGTGATTGTGGCATCCGGCGCGGATGAAAGCTATTATGCCGCGCCCAAGGTGGTGAGCGTAAATCTGCAGGGCGAGGAAACCGTGCTGGCCGCGCCGGGAATGCACATTGCCAACTCCGTCGTAACCGATGTGCGTTACGGGGCCTCCAACGTGGTGCTGGCGCGCGGAGACTGCCTCTATTTCGTGGCTACCGAGGGGTACGGCTCTCAGCTCTACCGCATGGAAGCTTCGGGGCGCATGGAGCGCCTGACCCATGGCGAAGGCATGGTGGATGGCTTTGACGTCTGCGGAAGCCTGATTGTGTTTTCCGGCCTGCGTGATATGCGCCTTAGCGAACTGTATCGCCTGGACGGCGGCAGCGAAGTGCCGCTGACCACCCTCAACGGCGATGTGCGCGCCCCCATGCCCGAAGATATCCACTTCACCAATTCGGAGGGCGTGGAGGTCTATGGGCTGGTGCGCAGGCCCGAGGTGCCGCAGGAGAAAAAATGTCCCGGCGTGCTGGTGATCCACGGCGGTCCGAACGGGGCGTTTGGCCATGTATTCCACCATGAGATGCAGACGCTTTGTGATCTGGGCTATTACGTATTCTGCTGCAACCCCACCGGGTCCGACGGGCGGGGAGAGGCCTTTGGCGATGTGAGCGGCCGCTGGGGCACCGTGGATTACGACGATCTGATGCGCTTTACGGACAAGGTGCTCGAAACGTATCCCCAGATTGATCCCGCCCGGCTGTGTGTATTCGGCGGTTCCTACGGCGGCTACATGACCAACTGGATCATCGGGCATACGGACCGCTTCTGCTGCGCCATTTCGGACCGTTCCATCTCCAACTGTCCCTCCAAGGATGTGACGGGCGACAACGGCATCCGCTTTGGTGAAATGCACATGAAATCCAATGTGTACATCAATCCCGAGTATATGTGGGACCGTTCTCCGCTGAAATATGCCCACCAGGTGAAAACGCCTACGCTTTTCATCCATGGCGATGCGGATACCCGCTGCCATCTGAGCCAGGCCATGATGATGTTCACGGCGATCCGGGAAAACGGCGTGCCGGCCCGTATGGCGATCTTCAAGGGGGAAACGCATGAACTGTGCCGTTCTGGAAAGCCCCGCAACCGCCTGCGCCGGTTAAAAGAGGTTGAACAGTGGCTCGCTGCCTATTGCGGAAGGGATTGACATTTGGAAAAATCCTTCTATACTGATTATATCGACTGTTTTTTCCCAAACCCAATAGAGACAGGATGTGCTGATATGGCGCGATACAGCAAATATTCTGAAGGCGAATTGGTTGATTACATCCGGCGCGCAATTTTGGCGGGAAAATACAAGCCGCGGGAGCATCTGGTGGAGAAGGAGCTATCCGACTACTATCACGTCAGCCGCACCCCCATTCGTGAGGCCCTGCGCCAGCTGGAAACCATGGGGCTGGTCGTTCGCGAAAAGCACAAAGGGGCCATGGTGGCGGATATCGACCTGAAAACCATCCACGAAATGCAGGATGTGCGCGCCTGCCTGGAGGGCATGATTGCCCGGCTGGCCGCCCAGCGAATTGGCCTGGAGGACCTTTCCATACTGGAAAAATTCGTTATTAAAATGGAGCAGGCCACTCTGGAGCTGGACATTGAGGAGTATACCCGCAACAACAACGCCTTTCACACGCATATCGCCAGCTGCTGCGGCAACGACTATCTGGTGGATTCCCTGCATGCGATTCTCAAAAAGACGATTCACCGCCCTTGCCGCACATGGGAAGGGTTGGGCAATGTGGAGCATACCAACCGCTGCCACCGGGAAATACTGGAGGCGCTTAAGACGCACGAAGCGCTGCGGGCACAGGAGGCAGCCACGCAGCATGTGCTCAACGCGCTGGAAACGCAAAAGCATTTCCTGCAATAGCATGACAGCCTGGCCCATTCCACGGGGAATGAGCCATACTCGAAGGGGGCTGATTCCTCTTGGAATCAGCCCCCTTCATCGGTGGTCCGGGAAGCCGGGATGCTGACAGGGCGCGGGGGGGGGGCAGGGGCCTGCGGTCCCTGCCGTATGCGGCAGCATTTTCCGCGAGCACTGCTAGCATCATCCGCCCGGCGGGTGATTTTGGTCGGGGAGGATCGGTTCCGCCGTTGTGCGCACCCGCCGGCGGGAACGGTATCGGGAGCATGGCGTCCGGCCGCGCACGCCGTTCATCAGCGCGGCATTGACCTGTGAATGACGTTGATCTGTGAAAGAGCACGATGGACTGCATGAAAAAACACGAAGGAGGAGCTTATGCGAGAAATTCAGTTTCCGTACGGCAGGGGCCATCTGACCTGCGCATTGGAGGAGGACCGGCTCCATGATGTGCTGCTTTCCGGTGTGGAAAGCTATGTGCCCGAGCACGACCAGCAGGAGCTTGTGCGGCTGGCGCTGGAAAATCCCGTCGGGCAGCCACGGCTGAGCAAGCTGGCGGAGGGAAAGAAAAACATTGTCGTTATTACCAGCGACCATACCCGTCCCGTGCCCAGCAAGATTACCCTTCCGCTGCTGCTTGAAGAAATCCGCCGGGGCGCCCCGCAGGCGGACATCACCATCCTGGTGGCGACGGGCTGCCACCGCAGTATGACAGAGGCGGAGCAGCTGGACAAGTTTGGAGAGGACGTGTGCCGGCGGGAGAAGATCGTCGTTCATGAGTGCGACGACGCCGAAAACCTGACGGATATTGGGCAGCTTCCCTCCGGGGGCCGCTGCATCGTGAACCGCCTGGCGGTGGAGGCGGATTTGCTGGTGGCGGAGGGGTTTATTGAACCGCACTTTTTTGCGGGCTTTTCCGGCGGCAGAAAGGCCGTGCTGCCGGGCGTTGCCGGCCGCGCCACCGTGCTGGAGAACCACTGCTCGCACCATATTGCGCATGAGAAGGCCCGGACCGGCATTCTGGAAGGTAATCCCATTCACGAGGACATGGTGTGGGCCGCACGCCGCGCCGGGCTGGCCTTCATCCTCAATGTGGTGCTGAACGCCGAAAAGAAAATCATCTTTGCGGTGGCGGGCGATATGGAGGAGGCGCATGCGCGCGGCTGCGATTTCCTCAGCCGTATCTGCCGCGTGTCGGGCAAGGCATCCGATATCGTGATTACGACCAACGGCGGCTATCCGCTGGACCAGAATGTCTACCAGTCGCCAAAAGGCATGACGGCGGCCGAGACGGTGGTGCGGGATGGAGGCATCATTATCATGCTGGCGAGCTCCAGCGACGGTGTAGGCGGCGATGTGTTCTATCACCAGCTGGCGGACGAGGCGGATATCAACAAGACGATGGCGATGTTCCTCAGCCGCGAACCCGCGCAGACGGTGCCGGACCAGTGGCAGGCGCAGATTCTGCTGCGCATTCTGAAAAAAGCCAGCGTGATCTATGTCTCGGAGCTGCCGGACGAGACCATCCGGGCCCTGCACATGACGCCGGCACACGGCCTGCAGGAAGCGCTTGAGCTGGCCCGCGAACGCCTGGGCAATCCGAATGCATCCATCACGGCCATTCCGGACGGCGTATCGGTTGTCACAACGCTGAAGGAATAAGCCTTCAAAAAACAGCAGGGACTGCGCAGGCACAGCCGGCCGCACACGCCGCAGCGAAAGCCCGGAAAAGCGCAGGGCGGGAGAAAGGCACCCAGGCGTTCTTTTTGCAGGGGGATTTGTCCGTCAGCGCAGGGCGGAATGGATTTTTCTCGGATCAATCCGATCAGAAACCGAAGGGGGAGACGGCTCTTTTACGAGACGCTCCCCTTTCGGCGTGCGGAAAAGCGCGCCCCATGGACGGGAGCGTTTTTGCACCCTTGGCAGGGCCTGCCTTCTGTGCTACAATGAACGGGAATGCTGTGTTTTCCAATGCGACCCCTCCCCCGGAAAGGACCGTAAACGCATGCAAACGCGCAAGCTGACGAAGTATCACATCCACACGGGCCGGCTGACCCGCCCCGTCGATTTCGCTGTGGTCAGCGACCTGCACGATGAGCCCTACGACGACCTGTGGCCCATGCTGGATGGCGCGGATGCGCTGCTGGTGCCCGGCGATGTGTGCGACCGGTACCGCCAGTCCTCGGCCAGGGGCGTCGCCTTTCTCAAAGAGGCGGCCGACCGGCTGCCCACTTTTTTTTCACTGGGCAATCACGAAACGCGGCAGAAGCAGTTCCGCCTGCTGGTGGGCGATCTGGAGCGGACGGGCGCGGAGGTGCTGATCAACCGCTATGTGCGCTTCGGGGAATGCTGGATCGGCGGATGGTATCCGCCTTCCATCGTGCGCGAGCCCGACATGATGGATCAGTTTGAAAAGCTGGACGGCGTGAAGGTGCTCCTGTGCCACAAGCCGGAGCATTACATCAAATTCATGCGCGGGCGCGCGCTGGACCTGGTGGTGGCCGGGCACGCGCACGGCGGACAGATCCGCGTGGCCGGACGCGGGGTGTTTTCGCCGGGTCAGGGGCTTTTTCCCCGCTATACCTGCGGCGTGGTGGACGGGCGGATGGTCATCTCCGCAGGAGCGGGCAACCCGGTGCATCTACCGCGCTGGGGCAATCCCTGCGAGGTACTGCGCGTCACGCTGGACTGAAATTCCGCCGAAGAAGGAGGTCGTTCCCATGGGACAGTGCCGGGAGATACGCTGTGAGGACATTGCCGCGACGGTTGCGCGGCTGTGTGTGCAAGCCTGCACGCTGCTGCCGGAGCCGGTGCGGGAGCTGCTGGAGGGAGCCTGCGAAACGGAGCCCTTCCCGCCTGCCCGGGAAACGCTGCAGCTGATTTGTCATAACGCCGACGTGGCGCGTGAGCGCTGCATGCCCATCTGCCAGGATACCGGCATGGCCGTGGTCTATGCCGAGCTGGGACAGGATGCGCATATCTGCGGCGGGCTGCTGGAGGATGCGGTCAACGAGGGCGTCAGGCGCGGATACACCGACGGTTACCTACGCAAGTCCGTGGTGCGCGACCCCATCCGCCGGGGAAATACGGGCGATAACACCCCCGCCGTGCTGCATGTGCGGCTGGTTGCGGGCGACCGGCTTAGGCTCACGGTCGCGCCCAAGGGATTCGGCAGCGAGAATATGAGCCGCCTGTGCATGCTCACCCCTGCCCAGGGCCTGGAGGGCGTAAAGGACTTTGTGGTGGAAACGGCGCGCCTTGCGGGCGCCAACCCCTGTCCGCCCATGATGCTGGGCGTGGGTGTGGGCGGCACCTTTGAGCGCGTGGCGGAGCTGGCCAAGGAGGCCCTCGTGGAGCTGCGCCAGGGGCCGCATCCCGACCCCTATTACGATGCGCTGGAACGGGAGCTGACGCAGCGCGTCAACGCCCTGGGCGTCGGGCCTCAGGGCTTCGGAGGGAAAACCACGGCGCTCAGTGTGCGCATCAAGGCGGCGCCTACCCATATCGCCGGCCTGCCGGTTGCGGTCAACGTGGGCTGCCACGTTACGCGCCATGCCAGCGCGATTCTGTGAGGATTGGGAGGATGCGGCCATGATTCGTTTGAATGCCCCTCTTACGGCGGAGGCGATCCGAAGCCTGCACGCAGGCGACCGCGTGCTGCTTTCGGGGGTGATCTACACCGCGCGTGACGCGGCGCATGCCCGTTTGTGCGCTGCGCTGGATGCGGGTGAGGAGCTGCCCGTGGACCTGCGCGGACAGACGGTTTTTTACGCGGGCCCCACGCCCACGCCGCCCGGAAAGGCCTGCGGGGCGATCGGTCCCACCACCAGCATGCGCATGGATGCCTTTACGCCCCGGCTGCTGCGCTATGGCGTCAACGCCATGATCGGCAAGGGCGAGAGGGGAGAGGCGGTGCGCGCTGCCATCATGGAGACGGGCGCGGTCTACTTTGCGGCCATCGGCGGGTGCGCGGCCTATATGGCCGCCTGCGTGGAAGCGTTGGAGGTGGTCGCCTATGACGACCTGGGCACCGAGAGCATCAAGCGGCTGACGGTACGCGACCTGCCGCTCACCGTGGCGCTGGATGCCCAGGGGGGCGACGCCTATGCCATGGGTGCGGAGCGCTACCGGGAACTGTGCCAGAATCCTTGAAATATAAGGGTTATGCATCATCCATTCGCATATGCAGAAAAATGTTGAATATTTATGCAAAAAGAGCTTGACAGGATGCATAACTGGTTGTATACTATGCACGTTCCCGGATGAACGAGCGAATGAATGGAGGCAACCATCATGAAGAAGATTCTGGCTGTGGCTTTGACGCTTGCATTGACTTTGACCGCCTTCGCCGCGTGCGCGGAGAGCAAGGAAACCCTGACCATGGCGACCAACGCGTCCTTCCCTCCCTATGAATATGTCGAGGGCGACCAGGTTGTGGGCATTGATCCCGAAATCGCCGCCGCCGTGTGCGAGAAGATGGGCTACGATCTTGAGATCGTGGATACCGAGTTTGATTCCCTGATCTCCGGCGTGGCCAGCGGCAAGTACGACTTCGTCATGGCCGGCATGACCGTGACCGAAGAGCGCAAGCAGATGGTCAGCTTCTCGGATACCTACGCCACTGGCGTTCAGGTCATCATCGTCAAGGACGACAGCCCCATCACCAGCGTGGATGACCTGCTGGCGGACGGCGCGAACTACACCGTCGGCACGCAGAACGCCACCACCGGCTACATTTACGCCATGAGCGACATCGAAGACGCCGGCAAGGGCACTGTCGCCGCTTTCCCCAACGGCAACGAGGCCGTGATGGCGCTGGTCAACGGCAAGATCGACTGCGTGATCATCGACAACGAGCCCGCCAAGGCGTATGTCGCCGCCAACGAAGGCCTCAAGATCCTGGACAGCACCTATGTGGTGGAGGACTACGCGGCCTGCTTTGCCAAGGACAACACCGAGCTGGTTGAGAAGTTCAACGCGGCTCTGGAAGAGCTGACCGCTGACGGCACCATCCCGGCGATCATCGAGAAGTACATCCCGGCCGAATAATCCAACCGGATGCAGCAGGGGAGCGGCAGAGCCGCCCCCCTTTCTTCGCACCAAAGACTGATAGGGGGCTGAGCGCGTGACGCTTCTGACAGACCTTGCGGCGTGGCTTGACGACGTAAAGGCCGAATTTATTCTGAATTTCATTGACAAAAACCGCTGGCGCATGCTGCTGACCGGCCTGGGCAATACGCTGCTGATCGCGCTTCTTGCCTGCCTGATCGGCATTGTGCTGGGCGTGGTGGTGGCCATCCTGCGCACCACCTGGGATAATGCCGGCTCTGGCATGCGAAAGGGTCCGGCGCGCTTGGCCTTTGCGTTTTTCAACCGGCTGTGCCTGATCTACACCACCATCATCCGCGGCACGCCCATGGTCATCCAGCTTCTGATTATGTATTACATCATCTTCGCCACATCGGACAATGGCGTGATGGTGGCCACGCTGGCTTTCGGCATCAACAGCGGCGCGTATGTGTCGGAGATTTTCCGCTCCGGCATCATGAGCATCGACAAGGGGCAGATGGAGGCGGGCCGCAGTCTGGGCCTGAATTACCTCAAGACCATGTGGTTCGTCATCGCACCGCAGGTGCTCAAAAATGTGCTGCCCACGCTGGCCAACGAGTTCATTACCCTGCTGAAGGAAACCTCCGTGGCGGGCTACGTGGCCGTCAGCGATCTGACCTTCGCGGGCAACCGCATCCGGGGCGTCACCTATTCGCCGTTCATGCCGCTGATTGCGGTGGCAATCATCTATCTGATTCTGGTCATGTTCCTCACTCGTATGGTGGGCAAGCTGGAAAGGAGGCTGCGTCAGGGTGATAACCGTTAAGGGACTCAAAAAATCCTTTGGGCAGCTCGAGGTCCTCAAGGGCATCGACCAGCATATTACTCCCGGCGAAAAAGTCGTGATCATCGGCCCCAGCGGTTCGGGCAAGAGCACCTTTCTGCGCTGCCTGAATCTGCTTGAGCGGCCCACCGAAGGGCAGATTCTCTTTGAAGGCACCGACATCACCGACCCCAAATGCGACATCAACCTGATCCGCCGCCGCATGGGCATGGTGTTTCAGCAATTTAACCTGTTTCCGCATCTGACCGTGATGCAGAACCTTACGCTGGCTCCCATTCAGACCGGCCAGATGTCCAAAGAAGCGGCGACCGAAAAGGCCACCCAGCTGTTGGCGCGCGTGGGTCTGCTGGAGAAGGCGGGCGTATATCCCAAGCAGCTTTCCGGCGGACAGCAGCAGCGCATCGCCATTGTGCGCGCCCTTTGCATGAACCCCGACGTGATGCTCTTTGACGAACCCACCAGCGCCCTGGACCCCGAAATGGTGGGCG
>OLPF01000207.1_pt1 | contig 69348 bp, 80 predicted proteins | sample 1673121 | NCBI WGS metagenome assembly OLPF01 (sample SAMEA3136756, study PRJEB25190) | human gut metagenome
GTTAAATATTTAGAGGAGGAAAAAATGAAAAAGAAATTTTTTGTAGTACTAATTATGATAATGTTAGTATTATTTACAGGATGTAGTTTTGGTAAGAAAACTGAAGAAAATAAGGATGTAAGTGTTAGATATGATGGTGATGATATCATATATAAAACTAAGGTTAATGAAAATACAAATATGGTAAAAGTTTATGTTAACATTGATCAAGCTGTTTTAATAATGAATGAGAAAGAACCTATTAATGTATTTACTTCAGCAGGTGTGTATGAACAAGAATGGGATGACAAAGCAAGAAATAGTGATATATATTTCTTAAAAGTAGGAGGATATACTGATTATAGATGGGTAGCTCAAAGTAATAATTTTGTTGATAGTAGAATAGGTGAATCCGAAATATTTGCTAATGGTAGTTTAACTTTTAAAATTACTTCACCAGTTGACTTTATTCTAAATTATAAAGATGATGAATCATTAGATGGTACAGCGTATATTAACTCATTATTAGATAAGGTTTTTAAAGAATATATTTCAAAAATAGAAAATACTGAAATTGAAAATATATCTAAAGAAGACATGAAAGAATATATGATAAAGACTTTAAATGAAGAGAATAATGGTATACAAATTAGTGATTTAAATGTTGATGAGATATATGCAAGTCTAAGTACTAATAGCAAACTTGCGGATAATTCATTAAACAAAATAGAATCTACTGCTTCATCTTCTAGTGGAAAAAGAGTATATGCACAAAATTACTTTTACGTTAAAGAAGAAGGTGGCTTAGATAAAGTAGTATCAGTTAATTATAAGTATAAAATGGTTATAAATGACAAGACTTATAATGTTAGAATATTTAGTTTAGAAAGCACTACCCAGGTTTTTCCGGGAGATAATTCTATGGTTGTCTTTGAGGCAGAAGAAGATATAGAAAGAAATGATGGGGATAGATATGAACTTTATCTAGGAGATAAAAAAGTAGGTAAAGGACTAGTTAGTGATTAACCTTAAGAGAAACTAATAATGGTTTCTCTTTTCGTTACTTTACTTTATAAATGTCAAGTTTATTAATTTTACTTTAAAAATAGAAAAAACTATTATATAATATAGGTAAGAGGTGTTAAGATGAAATTAAGTATTGGAGTAATATTTGGAGGAAGAAGTTTAGAACATGATCTATCTGTACTAACGGCTATTCAAGCAATGGATAATATAGATAAAGAAAGATATGAAGTAGTACCAATCTATATTACAAAAGATTTAACTTTTTATAGTGGTGGTATGTTAAGATATATTGATAGCTATAAAGATTTTAGATTAATAGATAGATATGCTACAAAAGTTAATCTTATTAATAAGAATGGTAAATTCATACTTCAAACTACAGGATTAATTAAAAGAGTATATAAAGAAATACATCTTGCTTTTCCAATGGTACATGGTAAGAATACTGAAGATGGAGGTATAATTGGTTATCTAGAAACACTTGGTATACCATTTGTTGGTAGTGATATTTATGCTTCTAGTTTGTGTCAAGAGAAAGTATTTACTAAAAAATTGTTAACGGCTAATGGACTTGCTGTTACTGATTATGTTCATTTTACTGATGATGATTATAATTTAGATAAAGAAGATATTTTTAAACAAATAGATAAATTAACATATCCATTAATTATAAAACCTGCTAGAGGTGGAAGTGGTATTGGTATTGAGATAGTTAATAGAAAAGAAGAATTGGAGTCTTCTATTGAGAAAGTTATGGAATGCGATACGCATGTTTTAGTAGAGGAATATATTAAAGATAGAAGAGAATTTAATGTGGCTATTCTTAAAAGTAAAGGTAAACTTATTGATTCGTTAGTTGAAGAAATTGAAAAAGATGGATTTTGTAGTTACTATGATAAATATCATAAAGATGATGACAATGATGATACTTTTAAGAGAACATATCCTGCTGATATATCAAAGGCTTTAACGGAAGAAATATGTAAGACTGCTAAGAGGGCATACAGTTCTTTATCACTTGGTGGTGTTGCGAGAATTGATTATATTTATGATACTAAGAATAAAAAATTATATATTAATGAAATTAATACTATTCCTAATTTCTTTTCACATCATTTATTTGAAGACAAAAATATTGATTATAGAGAATTACTTGGTATTATGATTAAAGAAGCAATAGATAAAATTCATAAAGAGGCTAAAATGATTCATTCTAATGATGATCAGTTATTTAAAAAAGTTACTAGTAAAGATGTAAGGAATATGAAATAATGTTTGGTTATATTAAGGGTAAGATAACTGATGTTGAAGCTAGTTATGTTATACTTGAAAATAATGGTATTGGTTATTTAATTTATGTTCCTAATCCATATGGTTTTATGATGGAGAGGGAATATACGATATATACTTATACTAAAGTAGCTGAAGATGAATATACTCTATATGGATTTAAAACTAAAGAAGAAAAAGAATTATTTTTAAAACTTATTTCTGTTAAGGGACTTGGTCCTAAGATGGCACTTCCAATGCTTGCTACTGGGTCTATTAGTATGATTGAAGAGGCTATTGAAACAGAAAATATTAATTATTTAAAGAAATTTCCTAAAATTGGTGATAAAGTAGCTAGACAATTAGTACTTGATTTAAAAGGTAAATTAAATGTTATTAATACGGGATTATTTAAGAGAGAAGATCATTCTAGTGAATTATTTGATGCATTAGTGGGACTTGGATATAAGCAGGCTGATGTTAAAAAGATTGTTAGTAAGGTTGATCCTACTCTTGACTTAGAAAATCAAATTAAAGAAGCCCTTAAGTTATTACTTAAATAAATATAAAAAGATGTCAAATTTGACATCTTTTAAAATTTTCTATATAAACCAATTGCTTTACCTAAGATAGAAATATCTTTTAATATTATAGGTAGCATGTAATCGTTTTCAGGTTGTAATCTTATATAATCATTCTCTCTAAAGAATCTTTTAATAGTAACTTGGTTTTCTTCATCCATGGCTACTACTATATCACCATTTTTAGCTGTTTTACATCTTTCTACAATTACGATATCTTTATCTAAGATACCAGCATTAATCATAGAATCTCCTTCTACTTTGATTGTAAATACTTCTTTTCTTTTAGGAAGTAAATATGCTGGCAATGTAATAACTTCGTTAGGTACTTCAATTGCTTCAATTGGATTACCTGCAGTTACTTTTCCTAATAATGGAACAGTTACAACATCATCACTTTTAGTTTCAAATTCATTTGGTACTTGAAGTTCAAGTAAATGATTACTTGTTTTACCTCTCTTTAAGTATCCTTTTTCGATTAGTTTTTTTACATGTACATGAGCAGTAGCAGGAGAACTTAAATTAAAATTAGCAGATATCTCTCTAATTGATGGGGGATATTTTTTTTGCACTGAATATTTTTTTATGTATTCTAATATTTCTTTTTGCCTTTTTGTTAATCTTCCTTCTTTAGTCATAATATGCTCCTTTCATTTATAATATTAACACATAAAGTGTAAAATGTCAAACAATTATTCGTTAAAACAGTGATTTTATATTGACACGAACATAAGTATGTGATAACATTAAGATGTAAGGAGAAGTGATAGATATGGAATTTGTTAAAAACAATAAAGGGGTAATTATATTTTATCTTCTACTAATTGTTATTAGTTTAGTAGTAGTTAATAATACTAAGAATAATCTTAGTATAGAAAATGATTATGTCTATCTCGAAAGATAGATTCTTTTTTTGTTTACTTTTCTTTTTAATTATATTATAATTATAGGTAGGAAGAAGGTAATATGATGAAAGATAAAGTAATGAGTGAAAAGACTGCTAAGGTATTGGTAGTAGTAAGTGCAATATTTCTTTTACTTGTTGGTTTTGGCTTGTATAAATTATTTGAATATCAAGGTATTAATAAAGATACTACTAGTAGAAAGATAGTTAATTATGATATAAAAGATTATGTGGAAACAGTACCGGTTGTGTTTAATGGTTATAGCAATGTATATAGTAAGATTAATGTATCTAGAGTTACTTTAAAAGATTTAGATAATAATGTTATTAAAAACTTTATGGATGAGGAAGATAAATTAATTGAATATATTACTACTTATTATAATGAAATAAATAATGAAGTAGAAAATTATATACCTAGTAATGAAGTTTCTAGTTCAATAAAGATGCAAATTAATAGTGCTATTTTATCAATATATTATGAATTAGATTTTAATTTAGATAAAAATATATATAGTAATAATATTAAGAAATATGTTATTACTACTAATATTGATTTAGCTACTGGAAGAATTCTTAGTAATAATGATTTATTAAAAAAATATAATTATACTAGAAAATATATAGTAGAAAAAATATTTGATGAGGATTTAATTATTGGTAATGGTCAAATTGTTATTGATAAGAATACTAATATTTCTCTTACTAAAGAAGATATTGAAAGAAATAAGGAAGAATATATTAATGAATTGATTACTGAGTTTGATAATTTTATTAATATGTATATAGATAATAAAACTTTGGTAATTGTTTATAATAAAAGTGAATTAAGAAATATGTTTTTTGATAATGAGTTTGATTCGGAGTTAATTGTTAGATATTTGAAATAAGAAAAGGGTGGTGTTTATGGAAAAAACAGATATATATAATATGAGGGTTATTCCTTTGGTAAAAAGGATAACTACGATGGAAAAGGGGAAGGAAAAAACTACTATAATAGATAATTTGTCAAGAGATGAGATAAGAAATATGTCTTGTGAACCTAGAATGCTTGAAAAAAGGGATGATGATGTATATTTTACTGAGCTTCCTATTAATTATCATGGTTCTAAAGTAAGATGGTCTTTGTTTTATCTTTATGATGAATTAAATGAATTAGAAAAAGAAAAGTTTTCTTCTAGAACTATATATATACCAGTTACTGTAGATTCAGTTGTTAGATTATATACTAATAAAGTTAGAAAAAAAGAAAAATAAATTCTTTTTTTTTATTATTTTCATATACTTTATTGGTGATAGATATGAATGAAATAGATAAGAAGAAGTATATGGATATTATTAATAAAAATAAAGTTAGTACTGAAAAGAAAGATAATAATTTTGGTAAGTGTGTTAAAAATTTTTTTGTTAAAACTTTGATTGTTTTATTACTGTTTGTTTCTTTAGCAATATGCTGTAAAAGAAGTGAATTTTTGAAAGAGAAAATTACTGATTATTTATATAGTGATGATATATCTTTTACTAAGATAAAAAATATATATGATAAATATTTAGGAGGAATTCTTCCTATTAAAAAAGAAGTTAATACTGAGAAAGTATTTAATGAAAAACTAAAATATAGTTCTTCTAGTGTATATTTAGATGGAGTTAAACTAGAAGTTACTTCAAACTATTTAGTTCCTTCATTAAGGGAGGGAATGGTTGTTTTTATTGGTAATAAAGAAGGATATGGTAATACAGTTATTATTGAAGACTTAAATGGAATATATAACTGGTATGGTAATATTGATAATACTTCTTTAAAATTATATGATTATGTTGATAAGGGGACATTAGTTGGAGAAGTAAATAATACTTTATATTTAGTATTTAGTAAAGGTGATAAGTATTTAAATTATGAAGAATATCTTAAATAAAATAGAATTTCATTATACTTATATAATTATGGCTTTTGGTCTTGTTATTACTGGTCATTTTGTTAATTTAATTATTTTTACATCACTTATTATTATTCATGAAATGGGTCATATTATTATTTCTAAAATATTATCATATAAAATAGATAAGGTTATAATTTATCCTTATGGTGGATTTGTTAAACTTAATACAAAAATTAATACTAAAATAGAAAATGATTTACTGGTAGCTATTTCTGGTATAATTATGCAGAGTATTTATTTTGGTATTATCTTTTTTTTATATAGAAATGGTATAGTAAGAGAATATATTTATAGTTTATTTCTTTTATATCATAAGAGTATGCTTATTTTTAATTTGCTTCCTATATATCCATTAGATGGTGCTAAGATAGTTAATTTAATTTTATCTAAATATTTTAGTTTTAATATTGCTAATTGTATTAGTATTGTTATTTCTCTTATTACTGTTGTCTTTTTTTTGTATAGTGATATATATGAAAATAATTATAGTATTATTTTAGTAATAGGAGTACTTATGAAAAATATATATAAATTTTATAAAGATATTTCTTATATATATAATAGATTTATATTAGAAAGATATTTATTTAAATTTAATTATAAGAAGAAAGTAATTATTAAAAATAAAGATAAAATGTATAAAAATAGAGTACATATATTTAATGATAATGGTAAACTAATGAATGAAAAGGAATATATTAGTACTTTTTTTGAAAAAAAGCCTTAATTTATTTGACTTTAATATTTATTTATGGTAGAATTAAATTGTTTTGAAGACGCCAAGTTGAATATTCTCAACCACATTGAAAAGGTTATAAGTTCAGTTTGACACCTTAAGAGTGAGTCTTACAAATATATAAAGGAGGGAATGAGATGAAAGCAATTATTGAAACTGGTGGAAAACAATATTATGTATCTGAAGGAACAGTAATCTATGTTGAAAAACTAGATGGTAACGAAGGAGATAAAGTTGTTTTTGACAAGGTTCTTATGGCAAATGGTGTAGTAGGTAATCCTTATGTTTCTTCTAAAGTAGAAGGTGTTATCTTAAAACAAGGTAAACAAAAGAAATTAACTATATTTAGATATAAACCTAATAAGAGATCTACTAGAGTTAAAAAAGGACACAGACAACCATATACTAAAGTAGAGATTAAAAAGATCAAATAAGGTGGTTTTATGATTAAAGTAAAACTTACTAAGAATAATAATTACTATAAAAGAATTATTATTACGGGACATGCTAATTATGATGATTTTGGTAAAGATATTGTATGTGCTGCGGTTAGTAGTACAGTAATTACTTCAGTTAATTCTTGCTTAGCTATTGATAATGAATCTATTAGTTATGAAGATAAGAATGGACTTGATATTAAAGTTTTAAAAGATGATGAGGTAACTACTAAGATTATTAATGTTATGATAACTAATTTATATGAATTAGAAAAAGCGTATCCTAAGAATATAAAAATTAAGGAGGAAAATAATGAATAGATTAATGGAATTTAATATACAATTATTTGCCCACAAAAAAGGTCAATCATCTACTAGTAATGGAAGAGATTCTGCTGGTAGAAGACTTGGAGCAAAAGCTTCTGATGGTGAATATGTAACTGCAGGTTCTATTATATATCGTCAAAGAGGAACTAAAATTCATCCTGGAACTAATGTAGGTAGAGGTACAGATGATACTTTATTTGCTAAGATTTCTGGATATGTTAAATACTCTAGACTTGGTAGAGATAGAAAACAAGTTAGTGTATATGAAACTAAATAATAAACTTATAAAAAAAGTATTGACAACAATATAAATTATTGATATAATTTATATTGTCCGTGGGGAATTAGCTCAGTTGGCTAGAGCATCTGCCTTGCACGCAGAGGGTCAAGGGTTCGAGTCCCTCATTCTCCACCATTTTTTTTCGGGAAGTAGCTTAGCTTGGTAGAGCGCTACGCTTGGGACGTAGAGGTCGCAGGTTCAAATCCTGTCTTCCCGACCATTTGACTTTGAAAGCTTACACTTTGTAAGCCTTTTCTTTTTACCTGAAAAAAGTGGAGAATAATTTTAGTCATTACCACTTATTTTATTATATAGTTTAGGTAGATGCTCTAATTTAATACCAAAAGAAGCTTTATGATTAGCAGATAATCCATGCTTGTATTCCCCACGGTAAATAATTAATAAAGGTATTAAAAATTTTTAAATTATAGATATATTAATTTGGTTTTGTTATTGATTTTTAATATATTATATGATAATATATTCAACATGAGGGGATGATTATATGGATATTCCATTAGCATATATAATATTTGATATTATGATTTCTTTAAAGAAAAATAATAGAGATACGATGATATATAGAGATATATTAATAATATATTTAAAGAGATTTATTAATTCTTTTGATCTAGATAAAGATGTACTTGAAGATCTTATATTTGATTTTAATTTTGCTAATGAACTTTCTTTCTTTTTGGATGATTATGAAGATTATTTTGAAATGGAAGATGGTATTATTAGATTAAATTCTGATGTAAGTATTAATGAATTAAAAAAACTTCAAGAAGAAAATGTTATACTAGAAGACTTTGATGAAGAATTTATAAGTGATGTTGAAAAAGTTATTCATAATGATATATCTTTTTTAGAAATTATAGGTATTAATCCTAATGTTCAAGTTTATAATGCTTTACTTGAATTAGAAGAAGAATTAGAATATAAATATTTAGATCTTAGTTATGATGGACTATTTGATGAAAATACGATAGAGAAGACTAGAGAAGAAATAAAGTTACTTAAAGTTATTACTAATATAATGTATATAAATATTAATAATAATTTTAGTAGTGTTGATTATGATAATTTATATTTATATGCTAAGGATCGAGCTAAATTAATGCATGGTGAAGAATCAGAGGTTAAATTATCTCGTAATCCTCCTTTTGATAAGATACTACTTGTTAAGACTCCTATGGACAAGGCTTTATTTATAAATGATAGTTCTGCTAAAGGGGCAATTAAGGGTAGATTAAAAATGAATAATAAAAAGAATAAAAAGAAAATTAATATGCAAGATATGACAAAACTTAATTTTTATTTGATGTATTTAGAATTATTAGATAAAGAAATTAATAAAACTAAAAATATTGAATTAAAAGATGAACTAATTATAGCTAAATATAGACTTATGTATGTACTTGATTCTATTTATGATTTAATGAACTTTAAAAAGAGAGAATCTTCTATTAAGATTAATGGTGATTATAGTTTTATTGAAACTATTATATATTTCTTTACTGTTGAAGTATTAAGTTATGATGATAAAGAATATAAATTAGATGGTACTAATAAGAAAGATATTATTACTTATTATTTCAATATTATTAAGAAGTTATATGTAGAAACTTACTATAAACTTACTAATGATAGGGCAATTATTGATTTAATTAATAATAGTAATTTTTATAATGTTAATACTATTAGTAGTAAATTATTTAGTAATATAGTTCCTTCTGAAAAAAATAAAAGTAAAATAAAGAAGAAAAACTTTTAATTAATTATAATATTAATAAAAAGAGGTTATATTTGATATAAATAACTCTTTTTTTCTGTGATTATGGAAGTGAATATTTATGGAAAAACAAAATATAATTGATGGTGTTAGATTAATAGTAATTATTGGTGTTTTTATTTTTATGGTAATTGGTAGTTATAGGAATATTATTAATCAGAATAAAGTAATTAGTACTAATACTTATATAGATAAAGATAATGAGATAGTTAATTCTAATTTAGAAAAAGAAGAAGTAACTGATATAGAAGATAAATATTATGAAGATATAAGTAAAGATGATATAAATGAATATGATAGTATAACAATCAATAATATACAAAATGAAAATACATATACTGATTTAATAAATGAAGTATATGAAATTACAAATAATTATCGTTCTTTAGTAGGAGTACCTTCCTTAACTTTAGATTCTTCTTTAGTGACTGCTGCGAGTATTAGAGCAAAAGAAATAAGTGATAGTTTTTCACATACAAGACCAAATGGTAGTAGTTGTTTTACTGTTTTATCAGAACTTGGAATATCTTATGGTACTGCTGGTGAGAATATAGCGGCAGGCTATAGTTCTTCACAAAGTGTAATGGAAGGATGGCGTTCTTCTAGTGGCCACTACCAAAATATAATTTCTTCTAAATTTAAAAAAATAGGAATAGGAGTTAATATAATTAATAATCAATATTACTGGGTACAAATATTTTCTAATTAAAATATTTATTAAAATATTTATTTTTTTTGATTTATGATTGCATTTTTATAAAAAATATGATATATTCTTAATAAGAAAGAGTGTCAAGCAGTATTAGACCTTTTATCTTAATGATGCTTTTTTCTGCTCGTCAATTAATCGTATTATTATGAAAATACCATCTAGAATGTAGGTGGTATTTTGAATTAAAATTTATATTTATTATTTAATTTAGGGGGTAATAAAAAAATAAAGGAGGTTCTATATGAACAAAAAAATTTTATTATTATTTACTGCTATTATTTTTATGATGTCAACATCAAATGTTAGTGCTTCAGAAGGATGTGGAGTTTATACAGAGGAAGATTTAGCATTTTATGAATCTTTAAATAGACCAGATATTTATGATTTAAGTTGTTCTAATGGTACACCATTTACGAATGAATATTTAGAAACTTTAAATCAAGATCCTAACGTAATGACACGTAGATATTTTGCTAATAAAATAGATGTCCCAGCATTTGAACAATTACCAAATTATTGTGGACCTGCTTCAATGAAACAAGCAATACATGCTATTAGAGGTACCTCTAGTTCTCAAGAATATTATGGAACATTAGTTGGTACAAATACATCAGCTGGTACTGATCAAAGATATATTGCAGGTGCTATGAATTCAGAATTAGGTATATCTAACTATACTTATGTATGGACTAATTCTTTGACAAATAGTCAATTTTATAATATTGTAAAAAGAAGTATTGACTTAGGTTATCCACCAATTATGCACATCAGAATGGAAGAAATGCCTGCATATAATTATAGTAATTCAGGAGGACATTTTGTAACAATAAGTGGACATACAATTACTGGAATTTTTGATGATGACTATAGTCCGATAAATGTATATTATGTTGATCCTAATAGAGCGTATAATAATGGTTCTGCTTTTGGAGAAAAAATGGTTTCTTTACCTATTATAAAAAATGCAGGATATTCTGGGGTCCTTGTATACGCAGCTTAATATGTTTTTATTAATAAGTGAAGTAAAAAAATGAAAAATATAAAGAATATAGTGATTGTAGTTTTACGAAAACGTGTAGAGTTGTAGATAAAATGAATGGTTATGTAGCAGAAGTTCTAGAAATATCTTATGTTATTGTTTATAAATTTCAATCTCATAATGCATATGCTCATCCTATTCTTACCAATTTAGAAGAAGATTAAGAAGTTGATAAGTATTATGAATTTACTTATCAAGTTAAAGGAACAGGAATTATAAATGATATTTCTGATATTACTCGTTATATAACAGATGAATCACTAGATGAAGTTCCAGATGGAGTTCTTAAAGTAAAACTTAGCATTAAAGAAACAAATAAACAAGGATTGGATCAAATACAAGAAGATATATGTAAATAATAATTGAAAATAGAGTAATTTAAAGTAATATTTATCTTTATATTACTCTTTTTATATAATAACTAAAAATGCAATATTAAATATTTTTAACTATAATAGTAGTAAAAAGTGTATTAATAAATGCAAAAAATATTAAAAATTATTTTAATCAAATGTGGTAAAAAAAATAAAAATTATGCTATAATATATTTAAGAGTAGAGTGTAATAAGATAAACTATATAAATTTGAGAAAGGAGGATTGTAGGATTATTTATATAAGTTTATAATGTTTAAGAAAGGAATACTATTATGAAAAATAAAAAAATAGAAATTATAACTATAATAGTTTTATTAGTAGTTATAATTATATGTGTAGTGTTTGTAATCTTACAAAAAACAAAAATTTCTTCATATAAAGAAGATGTTGATTCGTACAAAGAAAAAGTTAGTACATTAGAAAAACAATTAGGGAATAAGCAAAATGAAGAATCACGAGAATATGATTGTAGTTTTACACGAACATATAGAGTGATAGATAGTATAGATTATCCTTTGGCTTCAGATGGGTTATCTTATATTGTTGTAGATGATTATCAAGGCTATGTTCCATTTGTTGTTGCGATTCCATCATCTATAAATAATTTAGAAACATATAAATATTATGAATTTACCTATCATTTGAAAGGAAAGGGATTAATAAATAATTTTGAGCAACTAAATTCTTATTTAATTTCTTCATTATTTAATAAATATCATGGTAATCCTTCATCAGGAACAGTATATGTTGAATTAGATATTGTTGAAACATCAAAAAAAGGTGTTGAACAAATACAAGAAAACATATGTAAATAATAATTGAAAATAGAGTAATTTAAAGTAATATTTATCTTTATATTACTCTTTTTATTATGAATTTAAGTTAATAAAAAAACAACTCTGTACTAGCAGTTGCCTTATTATATCTCATAATTCTTTATTAGTCATTTTATGTAGTTTTTCATAATTGCTTGAAATGACTAACTGAAAATTCTTATCGCTATAGTCTTTTTGTAAGTCCACAATAACTTCTATAATGTTTTTAGCATTTCCATATCTTTAGTAGTAATTATAAATGTTATTTTATCATTTTCATTTATTTTTTTCTGTATACTTTTTATAGATTTAATGTCATTAACTTTAACTGTGACATCTTTTTTATTATTTGTTAACATTTTTCACATCCTTTTGCATTAATTACTTCAGATGAAGTAATTATGAGTGGTCTTAGTAGCCTTGATTATATAAATTTTGTATATATTGCAAATCAAGATAATTATTTTACTACACCAAGTTATTGGTATTGGACGATGACCCCTTTTGTCACCGCGGGTGGTAATGCGATTGTTGATCGTGTGAATAGTGTTTATCTTGGTGGTGGTACGACTGGTAATGGCGGTAACCACCCCGTAGTTTCTCTCTCATCTGATGCTATATCAGGAGGGGGTGGAACAGCAGCAAGTCCATTTCTTGTTGGATAGAAAAGAGGACATGAATCTGAAATCTAAAGAGCCTAGTGAAACCCTTTTCACTAGGCAGAGGAAATCGGGTTGATAGAATATGATAAGAAAATAAGGAACCAAAGTAGGGGAATTCGCCGTAAGGCAAAAAATTAAATATATAAAATGAGGTAGAATATGAAAAATAATAAAGGATTAATAATAGGAATAATAGGGTTAATTATAGTAATGATAGGTGGTACTTATGCTTATTATAGATGGAATAGTACTTCTAATATTAATGTTAGTGTTAAGATATCTGGTAATACTGTTACTTTTGTCGGTGGAAGTAATGTTACTGGTACTTTAACACCAGTAGATAGTAAAGAAGAAGGAATTAAGAAAGATATAACAGTTATAGCAAGTGAAGCAGGTAGTACTATGAGTTTATATATGGATTTAACTACTATGCCTAATGAATTAAAAGAAGAATCATTTGTATATGAATTATATTATAACGATACTACTTTAGTAAAGAAAGGTAATTTTAAAGCTTATAATGCAAGCAGTAATGCTAGTGGCATTACTTATGCTAGTAGTGGAGTAACTACATTAACATTATTTACTGATAGAAATGTTAATACTACTACTGATAAATATACTTTATATTTATGGTTTAATGGTAAAGACTTTACTAATCCAAATACTATGCAGAATAAGACATTATCATTTAACTTATATGCTACTGGTAAGAATGCTAGATTAAATGGTTAAAGAAGATACTAGTTTATCTTCTTTTTATTTAGAATATTCTTAGTTAGAAAGTACTTCACCCTTGAATATAATATCTAATAATTATTCATTACTAGACTACAGGCTGGTAATGACATGAAAATACATTGGATTTTCATGAAAGGTAATAAATATATTTATTTTTTTATAATTTTATGATATATTATTATCATAGAGGAGAATAGATATGAATAAACCAGTTAGAATTGATAGTAGTAATAAGATTGATTATAATATAGAGATGTATATTAAACCTGAGTTTGTTTATGTACCACTTGAAAATAAGAATGGTACTACATATAAGTATTTAGTTAAAGAAGGAGATTATGTATATAAAGGAATGATTGTTGCTATTAATAAGGATAATAATTTTCCTGTACATAGTTCGGTATCTGGATATGCTGTATGTGGTACTAATAAATTAATTAGTAATGGTAAAAGAATTAAATGTGTTGTTATTGAAAATGATTTTAAAGAAAAATATGAAAAGAGTAAATTAAAAAGTAAAGATATTAATAGTTATACTAAAGAATTATTTATTAATGATTTAAGAGATAATGGTATATCGGGACTTGGAGGAGCTGATTATCCTACTTTTTTAAAGTATAGTATGGATAATATTAGATGTTTAATTGTTAATGGTGTAGAATGTGAACCATTTGTTTCTTGTGATAAAGCAGTTATGGCTAATTATGCTGATTCTATATTAGAGGCTATTGATAATATATTAGAAATAGTAAAGATACCTAGAGCTATTATAGCAGTTAAAAGTAATGATATTAAATCAATTAGAATGTTTAATAAATATATTAAGACTTATCCTAATATTAGTTTGAGATTGGTAGAGGATGCTTTTCCTAATGGTTGGGAAAGACTAGTAGTTAGAAATACTCTTGGTATAGAATATGATAAATATCCTAGTGAAAAAGGTATTATTGTTAATAATGTTTCTACTATATATGCTATATATGAAATGTTTAAATATAATAGACCTCTTACTGAGAGAGTTATTACTATAACTGGTCCTGGTATTAAGAAAAAGAAAAATGTTAAAGTTAAAATAGGTGCTTTAGCTAGTGAGATTATTAGTAATTTAGATGGATATAAAAATATAAAGAATCCTCTCTTTATTGTTGGAGGACCAATGATGGGTAAGAGTATGCCTTGTGATGATGTTGTTATTACTAAAGATGTTACTTCTATTATTGTGATGGAAGATCATTTTGAAAAGAATTTACCTTGTATTAAATGTGGTAAATGTACGATGGTATGTCCTGCTAATATTATGCCAGTACTTATTATGGAAAATATTGATAATATAGATAATTTAAAGAAACTTAAATGTAACAAATGTATAGGATGCTCATTATGTAGTTATATTTGTCCTTCTAAAATAGAAGTTAGAGAATTTGTTAATATTGCTAAAGAGAAGGTGAATCATAAATGAAAGAATTTAAAGTAAGAAGTGGTAACTTTCTAAAGAGTAGTAATAGTACTTCCAATATGATGTATGCTATATTAGTTGTTTTAATTCCATTTATTATATTTTCTACATATAAGAATGGTATTTATCCAATTATTAAAGGTTATGGTAATTTATATTTAGTATTTAAACCACTTATATTTGCGTCAGTAGCTAGTTTATTTTGTATTGTTACTGAATATTTATATTATTATATTAAGAAGGATAAAAGAAGTTTTTATAAGTTATTTAGTGAAAGTTATGCTATTATACCTGGTATATTTTTATCTCTTATTATTCCTATTAATACTCCTATATGGTTAGTAATAATAGGTAGTATTATAGCTAGTTTATCTAAAGTATTAATGGGAGGTTTAGGTAAAAATAAATTAAATCCTGCTTTAGTAGGTAGTTTATTTATTACAGTTATCTTTTCATCACTAACTGGTGGTTATCTTAATCCTTATGAAGTAGATGTAGTAAGTAGTGCTACTCCTCTTACTAATATGACCGCTAGTGGATACTTAGTTACTTATGATAATTTAGTTAAACCATATGGTAGTTTATTTAACTTTTTATTTGGTAATATACCTGGTGCTATTGGAGAGACTTGTAGTTTACTTTGTATTATTGCTTTTATATATTTGACTTATAAAAAAATAATTAAATGGAGAATACCTACTAGTTATATTGGTAGTGTAACTATTATTAGTATTATTATTTGTTTAACTAAGGGTATAGGTATATGGTTTATTCTATTTAATATACTTAGTGGTGGCTTACTTTTTGGAGCAGTATTTATGGCTACTGATCCAGTAACTACTCCTATTACAAGAAGAGGACAAGTAATAAGTGGTATACTTATGGGTATTATTACTATGGGTATTAGATATTTAACACCATTACCAGAAGGAGTACTTATATCGATACTTATAGTTAATATTATTACTATATTTATTAATAAATTAAGTGTTAAATTATATGATAAAAAGAATATAGGTAATATTATATTAATTGGTATTATTCTTTTATGTATTATATCTTCTTTTGTAATAGGTAAGAATATTATTACTAAGCCATTAGATGATACTTATGAAATATTATCTAAGGTTAAGGATGGGACTACTACTACATATGAAGTTAAAGGTATGGGATATGCTGGTAAAGGTAGTATAAAATTAAAGATTATCTTTACTAATAATAATATTTCTAATATTGAAGTAATTAGTAGTCATGAAACTTATACTAATATGATATATAGTAATGATTATTTAAATAAAATTATTAATAATCAAAATAATCTAGATAATCTAGATGCTATTAGTGGTTGTACTTATACTAGTAAATATTTAAAAGAAATTATAGAGAAGACTAAAGAAGACTATAATAAATAGTTTTCTTTTTCTGTATTTGTAACTGTATTTGTAATAAATTAATAGTTAGAAAGTACTTCACCCCAAATATGATAGTTTATTATGAATAGACTACAGGCTATTCATAACCATTAAAGACTATTATATATAGGCTTTAATGGCAATAATAAAAAATAAAAATAACTATAAAACATTTACTTTTATATCTAGAAATGTTATAATTAATACGAGTAGAGGATTGATAAGATGGCTAAGAAAAAAAAGAAAAAAGATGATGAAAAGAAGAAATTTGAATATAGTAATGAAGTAATAGGTATTATATTAATATTAGCTTCAATTATAGGTATTGGAGCATATGGACCTGCGGGTAATTTTATTAGAGCATTTGCTATCTTTTTAGTAGGAAATATTTATATATTTTTATTAATGAGTTTATTATTACTTGGAGGATATCTAATATTAAAAAGAAAGATGCCTAATTTTAGTAGTTTAAGATGGATAGGTTTTTATATAATAGTTATTTCATTCTTAGTATTATTACATGTAAAATATATAACATTAAATAGTCAAGAAGGAGTAAAAATTATTACGGATACTTTTGATAATTTATTAAAAGCATTTGATGCTTCTTCAAATAAAGGTTTAGTAGATAGCTTTAGTTATTATATCTCTAATAGTGGTGGAGGTATGATAGGAGCTTTATTTACTTATTTATTCTATAGTTTATTTAGAGATGGTACTAAGATAGTAGTTATTACTTTAATAGTTATTGGTACAATATTATTATTTAATACTAGTATTATAGATTTAATTAAGAAAATTAAAGTACCTAAGATTAAACATGAAAAGAAAGAAAAAGAACATAGTGAAGAAGAAGATAAAAGAATTATATTGTCTTCTAAAGACATAGATAAAGTTAGTGATAAAGAAGTAGTTAGTGAACCAGATATTCCAATAAAATCCGCTACTGAAATGACTAGTAGTAATGAAGATAATAATGTAATGGAAAAACCGGAAATTAATTTAAATTATAAACTTCCACCTCTTAGTTTACTTAAAGTAGCTAAAGCTGGTAATGACAAAGAAAATATTGAAGCAGTTAAACAAAATATTGCAACTTTAGAAAAAGTATTAGCAGATTTTGATATTCCAGGAAAGATTAAAGAATGTCATATTGGACCATCAGTTACACAATATGAACTTGAATTAAAAGCTGGTACTAAAGTTAATAAACTTCTTTCTATTCAGAAAGAAATATCTCTTAATTTGGCCGCTAAAGACGTTAGAATACAGGCTCCTATTCCAGGAAAGAGTACTATTGGTATAGAACTTCCTAATAAAGTAAACTCTGCTGTTTCATTTAGAGAAATATTATCTAAATTACCTGCTCCTAGTGATAAGACTATTCTTGCGGTTGGACTTGGAAAAGATATCATGGGTACAGTTAAATGGGCTGAAATTAATGCTACACCACACCTTTTAATAGCAGGTGCTACTGGTAGTGGTAAATCAGTATGTATTAACTGCGTTATAGCTTCTATTCTTATGAGAGCTAGACCAGATGAAGTAAAATTAGTAATGGTTGACCCTAAAAAGGTTGAATTATCAATGTATAATGGAGTTCCACACTTACTTACACCAGTTGTTACTGATCCTAAAAAAGCTTCTATTGCTTTAAAAAATATTGTTGTAGAAATGGAAAGAAGATACCAAGTATTTGAAGATACTAAGTGTAAAAACATTACATCATATAATAAAATGTGTGAAACTAATACAGATTATGTTAAGATGCCATATATAGTATTTATTATCGATGAGTTAGCAGATCTTATGTTAGTAGCCGCTAAAGATGTTGAAGATTCAATTATGAGAATTACGCAAATGGCTAGAGCAGCTGGTATTCACTTAATCGTAGCAACACAAAGACCTTCTACTGATGTTATTACTGGTGTTGTTAAGGCTAATATTCCATCTAGAATATCATTTGCTGTATCATCATCAATAGATTCTAGAACAATATTAGACCAAACTGGAGCAGAAAAACTACTTGGTAAAGGTGATATGTTATTTAAACCAATGGGTGAGAATGTTCCTATTAGAATACAAGGTGCTTTTGTAAGTGATGAAGAACTTCAAAAAATAGTAGATTATACAATATCACAACAAAAAGCTAATTATGATCACTCACTTACGGAAGATAAGAGTGGTAGTGAGAATGGTGATAATACTAAGTATGATGATGGTTATGAATCAAAAGAAGAATATGATGATCCACTATATAATGATATTGTAGATTTTGCTATGGAATTTGGTAAAATATCCGCTTCTCTTATTCAAAGAAAATATCGTATTGGATATAATAGAGCTGCTAGAATAGTAGATTTACTAGAAGAAAGAGGTATTATTGGTCCACAAAACGGTTCTAAACCAAGAGAAGTATTAATAAAGAAAGAAGTAAGTAATGATAGTGATGAATAATTACTATCTTTCTTTTAGAGGTGTAAAATGATAGATATAAAGAAACACTATTATAATATGGGTAATGAAGATATAAATATGATGTTGTTTGGAGACTTACATTATTCAGATAAATTTAATGATAAAAAGCTAGACTTAATATATAACAAATTAAAAAATAGTGAGTATATCTTTATCGCAGGAGATTTATTAGATAGTACTGATGTAGTAAATAATATAGATAAGAGAGATAAATTAATAAAATTCTTAGAAAAGGTAAGTAAAAAAAGTAAAGTATTTATAACTCTAGGTAATCATGATTTAGCTATTAGAAATAAACATAAAAAAATAAAAGATGATAATAATGAATTTTGGTTAGAAGTATCAAAAATAGATGGAATATATTTATCTAGATATAATAATTATTATGAAGATGATAAAATTATAGTATATTTATTAGAACAAGATTATGACTATTACTATAAGAATAAACATGAATCTAGAGAATTGTTATTAGATAGAATTAAAGAAGATAAAATATTATTTAATAGTATTGATAGTAATAAAATAAAGATTGTACTTTGTCATTCTCCTATTAACATAAGTAATAAAGATGTTAGCAATGAACTTGAAAATTTTAATTTTATCTTTTGCGGTCATATGCATAATGGAATGATGCCATATTATCTTGATAAAATTATTAAAGGAAATAGAGGACTAATGTCTCCGGATAATAGATTATTTGCAGATAATACTAGAGGAGTAAAAGATATAAATAATACACATTTAATTATAAGTGGAGGTATTACTAAACTATCTAAAACATCAGGAATATTTAGATATTTTAACTTTGTTTATCCCATGAGTATAGATAATATCGTTATAAAAAAAGGAAAAATCAAGAAAAAGGTTGATATTTTGTAAAAAATATTATATAATTATTAGGCAGGTGAAATTTTATGGTAATTGAATTATTTAATCTTGTTGTTAATAATAAAAAGATTATTATTGATAATGATGTTGTTATTAATGACGAACTATTAAAAACTAGTACAATTAGAAGATTAAATAATGTCCATTTTAATGGATATCTAGATAGGTTAATAGATGATACTTATGAATTATCTGGTACTCTTAGTGGTACAATGATATTACCTGATGATATAACATTAGAGGACTATGAATATAATTTTACTAGTAGTATTGATGAAAAAATAGATGAAACAAGAATAAATTTTCAAAAAACTATTGATATTACGGAAGATTTATGGCAAAATATTCTTGTGGAAATTCCTCTTAAGTGTGTTAATGATAAAAATAAAGATTTAACACTTGAGGGTGATGGTTGGAGACTAATTAGTGAAGATGATGTTAAATTAGAGAATAATCCACTAAGTAGTTTAAAAGATCTATTATAGGGAAGGAGTGAAGAAGATGGCAGTTCCATTTAGAAAAGTAAGTAAAACTAGAAGAGATATGAGAAGAACTCATTATAAAATTACCGCTAACGGACTAGTAGAATGTACTAACTGTGGTGCTAAAATTAGACCTCACAGAGCATGTCCAAAATGTGGATTTTATAAAGGAGCAGATACTTCTAAAAAAGTAGTAGAAACTAAAGTAACTGAGGAAAAAGCTCCTAAAAAAGCAAAAGCTTCTAAAAAAACTGAAGAATAATAATTAAGGATAACATAGCGTTATTCTTTTTTGTTGTAAAAAATTTTCTTTTGTGGTAAAATAAAGGCACTTTGTGAAAGGGTACTTTTAAATAGAAAGAGGGTTTTTGTATGAAAGAAATGACTACAGAATAATTATTAAAAGAAATAGAAGAAAATCATAATAATTCTTTATTTGAAGAACTAAAAATCGCACTCTCGTGAATTAATTTGTGAGTTAGATTTTTCCTTTTTTGCTTCCAAAAGTATTTACTTTTACGCTTACATATGGTATGATTATTATGGTGATAATATGATTATTTCTAAAGGAAGAGGATATGTATATGGTATAGAGTATCATATAGTATTTTGTACTAAATATCGTAAAAAAATATTAACTGATAGTGTAAAAGATTCACTTTTTGAGATAATTATATTACTATCTCAAGAAATGGATTTTAAAATAATAGAAATTAATACAGATTTAGACCATATTCACTTGTTAATTAGTTGTAAGCCTCAGCATTATATACCTACTATTGTAAAAAGGTTAAAAGGCACAAGTGCAAGACTATTATTTAAATTATATCCAGAATTAAAAAAAGAATTATATGGTGGACATATGTGGAATCCTTCTTATTTTGTTTCCACTGTTAGTGATACACTAGAAGAAAATATTAAAGAATATATTTCTAATCAGGGGAAGTAGGTGTTATTTATGGAGTATACTTATAGTTTTAGGATTTATCCTAATGAAGAACAAATTGTTTTAATTGCTAAAACTTTTGGATGCTGTAGATTTATCTATAATTATTTTTTAGATTATTCTAATAGTAATGGTTATAGCTCAAAGTATACAAATAATAACATATGTAATAGAGAGTTAAAAGCAGAATATCCTTGGCTTAAAGAAGTAGATAAGTTTGCTATTACTAATGCTATTTATAATTTAGATAATGCTTATAAAAGATATATGAACAAATTAGGTAGTAAACCTAGATTTAAAAAGAAGAACAAAGGAGAATCTTATCAAACTAATTATACTAATAATAATATAGAAGTGTTAGATAATTACATTAAATTACCTAAACTAGGCAAAGTACCCACTAAAGTACATAGAAAAGTAGAAGGTACTATTATTAATGCTACAATAAAAAAATATAGTAATAATAAATATAAAGTAATGATATTAGTTAGAAAAGAAATTAAAAAGTTAGAAACTAATAGTTACATAGTAGGAATAGATATGGGAGTTAGTAATTTTGTTCATGATAGTTCTAATAACATATATAATGCTCCCAAAAAATTAATGAATACTTATGACAAAATAGGCAGATTACAAAAAAGCCTTTCTTTAAAAATGAAAGGCAGTAATAATTATAAAAAAATAGAAAATAAAATTAATAAACTATATGATAAATGTAATAATGTTAGAAATGATTTCTTACATAAATTAAGTACTAGTATTATAAACGAAAACCAAGTTATAGTAGTAGAAGATTTAAATGTTAAAGAAATGTTTCAAAATAAGAATATAGCCAAAGTGCTTGGAGATATATCTATATCTAAGTTTATTAATATGTTAGAATATAAAGCAAGATGGTACGGAAGAAGGTTAATAAAGGTTGGTAGATATTATCCATCTAGTCAGTTATGCAATAACTGTGGCTATCAAAATAAAAAAATAAAAGATTATAGTATAAGAACTTGGCAATGTCCTAGATGCGATAGCGTGCATGATAGAGATTATAATGCTGCGAATAATATACTAGATAAGGGAATAGAACTATTACTTATCTAATTAAATTATATATAGGGTAGGAACTATCCGAGTTTATGTCTCTTTACATTAATAATGATATTATTAAATGGAGAAAATTCTAATAGTGATATTAAAAACATGCGATTTCAAATCGTGCGAGGTTCACGAAATATTTAAAAGAAGATAAAAAAGTTATAAAAATACTATAAAAAAGTTAAAATTTATGATACAATTAATATGAAAAAATCGGAGGGAGATGGTTTTATGAAAAATTTTACAATGTATTCGGCATTACCTAGTGATATGAAACTAGATAGAGAAAGAAGTAAGGAAATAACAGGGTTTGCTTCAATTGATAAGCCGTGGCTTAAATATTATACTGAGAAGGCCGCTACTAAGGAATTACCAAAGAAGACTTTTTATAGATATGCTAAAGATAATAATGAATATAATATGGGAATGAATGCTATTAAATATTATGGCTTTAAAATGACTTATAAAAAATTTTTTGATATGGTAGATAGGGTTGCTAATTCATTTGCTGCTTTAGGAGTAAAAAAAGGAGACATTGTTACTATATGTTCTCCAACATTTCCAGAAACTATTATTAGTAATTATGCTTTAAATAAAATAGGGGCAGTTGCTAATAATATAGATCCTAGGACTAATGCTAAAAGAATAGAAGAAAATTTAAACAAAGTTAATTCTAAATATTTAATAGCACTAGATATAGCTTTTCCTAAAATAAATAGTATTATTAGAAATACCAATGTTAAAATGGTTGTATGCAATTCATATACCGATTCTGTACCAGCATTATTTAAGCCTATTTTTAAGAAAAAGGTAGATGAAATGCTTACTAAAAAGGGACTTCCAATACCTAATATTGCTTTTGATTGTTATGATGGTTTGTATATTTCTTGGAAAGCATTTATGAACATTGGAGAAAATACTGTAGCAAAAGAAGTAGAATATACTCCTAATATGCCTGCTGGTATGGTGTTAACAGGTGGAACTACTGGTCTTCCTAAGAGTGTTGAATTAACTAATGATACTGTTATAGCATTAATTGAACAATATAAAGATACTGATTTAGGATTAAAAAAAGGACAATCACTTCTTAATATTATGCCAGGATTTATTGCTTATGGTTGGTCATTTGGGGTAGTAATGGCTCCTGCTCTTGGAATTGAAGACATTATAATACCACAATTTGATCAAGATGAATTTGCTGATTATATTATAAAATATAAACCAAACCATATAGTTGGAGTGCCAACACACTATACTTCACTTATGAAGGACAAGAGAATGGAAAAAGTAAATTTTTCAAAATTTCTTAAATCTATTTCTGCTGGTGGTGATTATTTTTTAGAGGGTAATGAACAAGAATTTAATGAGTTTTTACATAATCATGGTTATGATAAAAATGTAATAGTAGGATTTGGACTTACTGAATGTAATTCAAGTGTTTCTACTAGACTTAATAAATGTAATGTTGTTGGTAGCGCAGGAGTACCACTTGCTAAAAATACTATTTCTATATTTGCATTACCAAAAGATGATAATGTTGAATATACTGATAAGGAACTTAAGTATGGTGAATATGGTGAAATATGTATAACTGGTCCTACTCAAATGTTAGGTTATTATAAAGATAAAGAAAAAACTGCTGAAGTTCAAATAAAACATAGTGATGGTTTAATATGGACACATACCAAAGATAGGGGTTACATGAATGAAGATGGTGTTTTATTTCCATCAGGTCGTATAAAAAGAATGATTATTAGACCAGATGGACACAATGTATGGCCAATGGAAATGGAAAATATAATAAAAAAGCATCCTTTAGTTGAAAATTGTTGTGTTGTTGGTATTCCTAGTAATACTACTACTCAGGGCGAGTTTCCAATGGCAATAGTAGTTTTAAAAGAAGATTGTCAATTAACTCCAGATGTAGTTGAAGAACAATTAAGAGAGCTATGTTTAACTTATTTACCAGAAAGAGATGTCCCATATGAATATACATTTGAAAAAGAACTACCACTTACTGGTGTTGGAAAAGTAGATTTTGTTAAAGTTCAAGAAAATGTAAAGAAAAAAATAAAAAAAAGATAAAAAGGTTGTGATGAAATATGAATATGTTTACTATATATAGTTTATTTTATAGTGTATTACTTAATATAGTCTATTTTGCAAGTAAAAGACTTGTTACTTTTGAAAATAAGATTTTTGAGAAATTAATGATTACTAATTTAATTGGTGTAATCTTGGCTATAGGTAGTTATTTTACGATAGTAAATATAGATAAATATCCTATTTTTAATGTTATAGTATCTAAAGGATATATAGTTTATTTATTAACTTGGATTACTCTGTTTTCAGTGTATATATTTGCTATATCAATTGACGATAGCAAAAATAGAAAAAAGAAAATAAATAGGATAATAAAAGGTTTTTCAATATTATACGTTATATTTTTAATAGTTATAATTATAAAACCATTATATTATCATAATGCAGGAGGAGCTGTGTATTCTTATGGTCCTAGTGCAAATGTTATGTATGTTGTTTCTAGTGTGTATATTGCTATTTGGATAGTTAGACTTATTATAAATTATAAGAAAATTAGAGATAAAAAGTATTTACCAATTTTTGCATTTATGTTATTAGGAGTTGTTGTTATTATTATTCAAAAAAGTCATCCTGAATTATTACTTATGACTTCAATGGAAACATTTATTGTATTTTTAATGTATCATACAATTGAAAATCCTGATATGAAAATTCTAGAAGAAGTACATAGAGCAAAAGAAATTAGTGATAATGCTAATGAAGAGAAGACTATGTTCTTATATAATATGACTAATGAAATAAGAAATATCACTAAAGATATTGATTATTCTGCTGATGAAATATTAGATGAAACGAGTAATAAAAAGGTTGATGTTGAAGTTATTAATGATGCTGCTAGAGAGATAAAGGGTAGTACTGCTAAGTTTACTACAATGACTAATGAAATACTTGATATAAATAGTATTGATAGTGCTAGTATTAAGATATATAATGATAAGTATAATGTTAAATTAATTATTAAGGAATTAGTTACTGTATATAGTAAAAAATGTAATGTTAAGAATATTGATTTTCGTCCTAGTATAGCTAGTGATATACCTGAATATTTATATGGTGATAGTGTTGGTCTTAAACAAGTGTTAGATATTATTTTAGATAATAGTGTTAAATACACTAGTAGTGGTTATATTGAATTTAATGTTAATACTATCATTAAAAATAATATAGCAAGACTTATTATTACTGTTGAAGATTCGGGTACTGGTATGAAAGCAGATGATATAATTAAAGTATTTAATAAAAAGAATGATCACAATGAAGATTCTCTTAATTTAAATAATAATTTATATAATGCTAAAGCTTTAATTACTTTAATGGGTGGTACTATTATTCCTAGTAGTATATATGGAACGGGTACTACGATGAAGATAGTACTTGATCAAAAAGTAGCAAAAGAAGCAGATGAAAAATTAGATAAATATGAAGAAGTATATGATAAAAAGAAAATCCTTTTGGTAGATGATAATATATCTACTGAAAAGATTGTTAGTAAATTACTTAAAGATACTAACATAGAATTAGATTATGTTAGTTTAGGTAAAGAAGCATTAGATAAAATTAGAGGTAAAGAGAAATATGATTTAATATTACTAGATGAAGTTATGGATCCGTTAGATGGAGTAACTGTTATGAAGAAATTTAAAGATATTAGAAACTTTAAAACTAATGTTATCTTACTTACTAGAAATAATGAATATGAATATAATGAAGAATATTTAAAATATGGTTTTAGTGGCTATTTACTTAAACCTATTAGTAAAGATAAATTATTTGAAATAATTGATAAGTACTTGAAATAGTACTTATTTTCTTTAATGTTTTATGAGAAAGACTTAAGGCTTTCTCATACCCTGGAAGACTACAGGCTGAAAGGGAAGCGATAAGCAAACAAAGATTTGCTTTTTTTAAATTTCTATGCTATAATATTTGGCATTAGAGGGAATACTATATAGATAAATGTAATAATATAAAATATTTAACTAATGAGAGTATTGTTAATGGTATTAGGAATTCTATAGCTCATGGAAATTATAGAGTTATATTTATGGGAGAACTTAGTAAAAGTAAAATAATTTTTAATGATATTTATGAAGGAAAACTTACTTTTCATGGAGAGATTAGTATATTAGATTTTATTAATATGATAGCTAATAATTTAATAGTGATACTTAGTTTTATTGAAAAAACAGAAAAATTAAAAAAATATAAATAGAGAGGTGTATTATGGTTAGTTTTAATAATAAAAATAATTTTGATTTATATTTAAAAAGATTATTCTTTTTAGGAATGGGTTCGCAAGGTATATGTTATCTTGATAAAAAGAATAAAATTGTTTATAAAATTTTTCATGGATATTTTGATGATGAAGATGAAGGATATACTGCAGATGATATTCTTAAATTTAGTGGTATAAGAAATAATACTTTTATTTGGCCTAGTGATGTAGTTTATGCTAATGGTAGAATAATTGGTTATACTATGCCATATGTTTCTTCAGTGAATTTATGTGATACTGATCTTTTATCAACTAATTTAAATTTATTAGAAAAGGCTATAGATAAAAGTTATTGTGATATAGAAATACTTACTAAAAATAATGTTTGTTTGTATGATGTTATGTATAATATTTTATATAGTAATGGTAAAATTAATGTGATAGATAGTATGGAATATAATTTTGGTAATGCTTCTTTAAAAGAGAATATGGCTGCTTTTGATGCGGAAATTAGATATTTTTTAGTTGATAATTATTTTGATGAATTTGTTAATAATGATATTTTATTAAGAGAAATGTATCATGATAAGAAGAATGTTACTTCTTTGGAATTTTTAAGAATGTTTAGAAATAAACTTAGTGAATATATTGGTACTGATATTGATAAATTAGAAAAGGCTAAGAAATTAGTTATGAAATTAGATGATCCTTATTATATTAGATAATAAAAAATAGTGTTAGGGTGTTGACAAAATAATTAAATAGTAATAAAATTTAATCAAGAAGGAGAGATAGACTATGATAGCAAGTATGACTATAGTTAAATTAAATAGTTGGCAATTAGGCTTATTTGTGGATAAGTCTATTTACTCGTGGAATTAAATTAATATAAATATTATTAATGTAATTTATAGACTTATCTTTATTAGGTAGGTCTTTTTTGCATATTTAATAGGAGGTTGTTATGAGTATATTAAGTAAACGGTGGTGTTTAATTAAATAATTTATAAATATAGAAAGAGAGGAAGATGAAAATGAAAAATATAATTTTAACAGGGGATAGACCAACAGGTAGATTACATATAGGACATTATGTTGGGTCTTTAAAAAGAAGATATAAATTACAAGAAGAAGGGAATTATGATGAATTTTATATTATGATAGCGGATTCACAAGCTTTAACTGATAATTTTGATAATCCGGAGAAAGTAAGAAAAAATGTTATAGAAGTAATGCTTGATTATTTGGCAGTAGGACTTAATCCAAATAAGATTACTTTTTTTGTTCAGTCAGAAGTTAATGCTTTGACAGAACTTACATACTATTATATGAATTTAGTAACTTTACCTAGAGTACTTAGAAATCCTACGGTTAAAAGTGAAATTAATAGTAAAAATTTTAACGAGAGTATTCCAGTTGGTTTTGCTACATATCCTATTAGTCAGGCTGCTGATATAACAGCATTTAAGGCTAATATTGTACCAGTTGGTGATGACCAAGAACCAATGATAGAACAGACAAGAGAAATTGTTAAAAGTTTTAATAGAATTTATGATACAGATACTTTAGTACTATGTGAATCATTACTTCCGGATAATATTTATCAAAGAAGACTTGTAGGTACTGATGGTAATGCTAAGATGAGTAAGTCTTTAAATAATTGTATATACTTATCTGATGATAAAGAAACTATTAAAGAAAAAGTTTTTAGTATTAAGACTACTTCAAGAAGAATAGATGAACCAGGAATAATTGATGGTAATATTTTATTTATGTATTTAGAAGCATTTTGTGAAGATATTCATTTTAAGAAATATTATTCGGAATTTAATAATTTAGATGAATTAAAAATAGCTTATCAAAAGGATGGTATTGGAGATGCTTCAGTTAAAAGATTTTTGACTGAGGTTATTAATGATGAACTAACTCCTATTAGAGAGAGAAGAAGAGAATACGCTGAAGATTTAGAAAATGTATATAATATTTTAAAGGAGGGTACCAAGAAGGCTAAGAAGACTGCTGATAAGACAATTGTGGAAGTAAAGAAAGCTATGAAATTGAATTATTTTGAAGATAGTGAATATTTAGATGAATTATTAAATAGTAAATAATATATTGTTATAATTTGTTGATTACTGGTTAAAAATATGATATATTTATATTGATATTAATATAGAAAAGGGTTGGTATGATGAATATAATAGATATTATAACTAAAAAGAAGAATAGAGAAGAACTTACTGAAGAAGAAATTAAATATGTAGTAAATGGTTTTGTTAGTGGGGATATTAAAGATTATCAAATGTCTGCTTTACTTATGGCAATAGTAATTAATGATATGACGGATAATGAAGTTATATATTTAACTAAATATATGATGTTATCTGGTAGTATGCTTGATTTAAGTACTTTAAGTAATGTTGTTGATAAACATTCTACTGGTGGTGTAGGAGATAAAACTACTTTAATAATATCTCCAGTAGTTGCTTCTCTTGGTTGTAAAGTTGCTAAGATGAGTGGTAGAGGACTTGGTTATACTGGTGGTACTATTGATAAATTAGAATCAATACCAGGGTTTAATGTGAATTTATCAAAAGAACAATTTATTAAAGAAATAGAGAATGTTGGTATGGCTATTACTAGTCAAACTGAAGATATTGCGGTAGCGGATAAGAAAATATATGCTTTAAGAGATGTTACTGGTACTACTGAGAGTATACCTCTTATTGCTTCTTCAATTATGAGTAAGAAGATAGCATCGGGATCTAAAAATTTAGTGCTTGATATTAAAGTAGGAGAAGGTGCTTTAATTAAAAATATTACTGATGCAAGACGTTTAGCTAATTTAATGATAAAGATAGGTCATGAAAATGATATGAGAGTTATTTGCTTACTTACTAATATGAATATACCATTAGGTAATAATATTGGTAATTCATTAGAGGTATTAGAGGCTTTAAATATATTATATTATGGTTATGATAATAATTTAATGAGATTATGTATAGAACTTGCTAGTTATATGGTTAAATTAGGACTTAATATTTCATATGAAGGAGCACGTAATATGGTGGTTAAAGCTATTAAAGATAAGAAGGCTTATAATAAATTATTAGAGTTTATTAAATATCAAGGGGGAGATATTAATAGTCTTCCTAAGAGTAAATATATTTATGAGATAAAGAGTGTAAGTAGTGGATACTTATATGATATTCATTCTTTAGAAGTAGCTAAATTATCTAGTAGTTTAGGAGCAGGTAGAAAAAATAAAGATGATAAAATTGATTATTCTGCTGGTGTTATTATTAATAAAAATATTAATGATATAGTAGAGGTAGGAGATACTATTATGACTTTATATACTAATAAAGAAGTACCTAATATTGATATTAATAAGTTGTTTATTATTAGTAATAATAAGAATGATGATAATAAATTAATATATGAAGTAATAGAATAATATTTACAAAATTAGTAATTTATAGTATTATATATAGGAAAGAAAGAAGGAAAAATATGAATGATTTAAATATGGATAAATTAGTAAATTTCTGCAAGCAATATGGATTTATATTTCAAGGAAGTGAAATATATGGTGGACTTGCTAATACTTGGGATTTTGGCCCAGTAGGTGCACTTCTTAAAGATAATATAAAGAAAGCATGGCTTAAGAAATTTGTTCAAGAAAATGAATATAATGTGGGACTTGATAGTGCTATTTTAATGAATCCTAAAACATGGGAGGCATCAGGTCATTTAAAGACTTTTTCTGATCCTTTAATAGATTGTAGGGAATGTAAAACTAGACATAGAGCAGATAAACTTATTGATGAATATGCACATTCGGAAATTGGGGATGCTATGACTCAAGAAGAGATGATGAATTATATTAGAGATAATAAAATTCCTTGTCCTAAATGTGGTAAGAGTGATTTTACTGATATTAGACAATTTAATTTGATGTTTAAAACATTCCAAGGTGTAACTGAAGATGCTAAGTCTACTATTTACTTAAGACCAGAAACTGCTCAAGGTATATTTGTTAATTTTCAAAATGTACAAAGAAGTATGAGACTTAAAGTACCTTTTGGTATTGGTCAAGTAGGTAAATCTTTTAGAAATGAGATTACTCCTGGTAACTTTATATTTAGAGTAAGAGAATTTGAACAAATGGAGTTAGAATTTTTCTGTAAACCTGGTACAGAACTAGAGTGGCATAAATTTTATAAAGATTTTTGTTATAATTATTTATTATCTCTTGGTATTAATAAAGATAAATTAAGACTTAGAGATCATTCTAAAGAAGAACTTAGTTTTTATAGTAATGCTACTACTGATATTGAATATTTATTCCCATTTGGTTGGGGAGAATTATGGGGAATTGCTTCAAGAACTGATTATGATTTGACTTGTCATCAAAAAGTATCTGGAAAAAATATGGAATATATTGATCCAGAGACAAATGAAAGATATATTCCTTATGTAATTGAACCATCAGTAGGTGTTGAAAGAACTATACTTACGGTTTTATGTGATGCTTATCATGAAGAGACATTAGATGATGGTACGACAAGAGAAGTAATGAAATTTCATCCATTTTTAGCTCCTTATAAAGCCTGTATTTTACCTTTGGTTAAAAAATATCATAGTGAAAAGGCAATGGAAATATATAAAAAATTATCTAAATCATTTGCTACTACTTATGATGAATCTGGTAGTATTGGTAAAAGATATAGAAGAGAGGATGCACTTGGTACTCCATATTGTATTACTATAGATGATGAAACTATTAATAATGGTACTGTTACTATTAGAAATAGAGATACTATGAAGCAGGAAATTATTAAAATTGAAGATATAGAAAATTATATTAATGAGAGAACAAAATTCTAAAAAATTCTCTCTTTTTCTTTACATATATACTTTTAATATGCTATAATTATTATGAAAATAGTAGGTGATGCAAGTGGAAGAAAAAAACAAGATAGTTGAATTATATATAGAAGATAAGATTAAAGAGTTAGAATCTATGTTAATGTATGTTCCTAATGAAAATAAGAAAAAATTACTTATGGCTTTTATGAATAGAAATGAAGATATTGAAATAATTAAAACAAGAATAGATACTATTTTTAATAATAGTGTAGCAGCATATAAAGAGAATATGGAAAAAGTAGGTTTTCCTTACGAAGATGTAGTAGCGGTATATGAAAAAATTTGTAAAATGAATAAGACAACTGCTAAAATGTATTTAAGAGGTGGTATTGTACCATATCTTTTACTAGGAGAAGCTTCTAAAAGAAAACATAGTAATTTAGATTTTCTTTGTAGTAAAAAAGATATTCCAATGATAAGAGAATTATTTAGAAAAAATGATTATTATGATCCAAAAAGAGATAGTCTTACTTATACTATTAATAATATAGACTATGGTTTTCAAGTTATTGTTGATAAAGTTAAAGTTAATATAGCTGTTTTTGAAGAAAATGATAATGGTATTATTGAATACAGTTTTGATTGTCATAATAGAATAGGTATTATTAAGAATATTAATGCTAAACTTAGTGAATATATTATGCCTTATGTTTCTTCGGATAATAAAAAGTATATGACTTTATCTTTGGAATTAATTGTAGCAGATAAGCTTATGTTAAATAGAGATAAAGATAGAGAAGACATTGAAAAAATTAAAGAATGTAATGGTATTAGTGAAGAGAAAATTAAGAAGATACCTCTTCCAATAGTTAAAAAAGTAAAATTAGTTGGAGATAATTTAGAATTTACTACTACTATGCCAAGAATTAAATTGGATATTCCTAAAAGACAGAAGAATATGGGATTTATTAATATTGGAACTATTCTTTTGTTAATTGCAGTTGTAGTATGTTTTATATTAGGCAATAGATAGACTTTACAAAGTCTATTTTTTGTTATAGAATAATTTTGTGATGTTTATGGAAGAATTATTTAATAAATGTGAATTATGTCCAAGAAAATGTATGGTTAATAGAAATATAGGAGAGATAGGATACTGCAGAGCTTCAAATAAAATGAAAATTGGTGGTTATCATCTTCATATGTGGGAAGAACCTGTTATTACTGGAGATAAAGGTTCTGGTACGATATTCTTTTCTTATTGTAATTTAAGATGTGTATATTGTCAGAATTATGATATTAGTTTTAATTGTATAGGTGAAGAAATAACAGTAAATAGATTAGCAGATATAATGATTGAATTACAAGATATGGGAGCATTAAATATTAATTTAGTTACGCCTAGTCATTATATTCCTTTAATAAGGGATAGTATTATTATAGCTAAAGATAGTGGCTTAATTATTCCTATTATATATAATACATCTGGTTATGATAGAGTAGAATCTTTAAAATTATTAGAAGGATTAATCGATATTTATTTACCTGACTTTAAATACTATAATGATAAATTAGGTAAATACTCTAATATTAGTAATTATTTTGAAACTGCTAGTTTAGCATTAAAAGAAATGTATAGACAGGTAGGTAAATTAAGATATAATAAAGATGGTATTTTAGTAAAAGGAATGATTGTTAGGCATTTGGTGTTACCTAATAATTATGATGATTCTAAAAAAATTATTAAATATTTATATGATTATTATAAAGATAATATTATTATTAGTATTATGAATCAGTATACTATAATTAGAAAGTTAGAATATTCTGAATTAAATGATAAAGTTGATGAAAAAGAATATGATGAGATAATTAATTATGCTTATGATTTAGGTATTAGAAATGCTTTTATACAAGAAGATAGTAGTCAAAGTGATAGTTTTATTCCTTCATTTAAAGGAGATATGATTATTTAATATTTTATTAGAATATCTTTTAGTATATGGATATTTATTAGTTAGAATGTACTTCACCCCAAATATGATATCTTATGATTGTTCATATATAGACTATATAATAGGCTATATATGATAGGGTAAGACTATGGCTTAGCCTACAAAAATAATTGACAAGTATTATAAAATATGGTATAATCGTAATACATTTCGTTTGAAATCTAGGGGGAGTAGGTTAAAATGAAAAATAGTTTTGTAATAGAATATTTAAATGAAAATGAATTTAGAAAAAAAGAGAGAGCTGTAAAAAAATACAATATGCTTGCTTATAAAAAATTAGTATTTGATTTTTATCCAGCATTTAGAGATGGAAATTTTATGGGTGTAATAGTATCTAAAAATACTAAAGATGGTATTACTAAATATGAATTAAAGTTACCTACTGATAGAATGTTTGCTGCTGTTCATGGTGATGTTAAATTACATTATACGGTTTATGAAAATCAAAAATTAGTAATGCTTGATACTTTAACACCAGAAGATATTTTAACTGAAGGTCATCAAAAAGAACTTTCTACTTATAAGGGCGTTATGGTATCTAAATCTCATGCAGATAGAGATATGTTTAAGATAAATTTACTAAATATGCTAGATAAATAAGAAGCTTTGGCTTCTTTTAGTCTGTTTAATTTATTATTTTATTAATTAGTAAATACAATATTGTGAGGGATAGTATGAAAATAGATTTTGATAATTATGAATATAAAGAAATAGTAAAAGATATTTTAAATAATAGAGAATTTAAAAAGATAGAATTATGTCCTCATCATAAGATTAATAGACTTGTTCATTCTAAAAGAGTATCTTATTATTCTTATAAAATATGTAAGAAATTAGGATTTGATTATGTTAGTGCCGCTAGAGGAGGATTACTTCATGATTTCTTTTTAAATAAATATAATACTAAAAATAGTAGAAAACTTCTTATTAGTCATCCTTCTATTGCTTTAAATAATGCTAAGAAGCATTTTGTTTTGTCAGATAAAGAAAAGAATATTATTAAGTGTCATATGTTTCCTGTTAGTATTAGTGTATTTCCTAAATACCGTGAAAGTATAGTAGTAAGTTTAGTAGATAAAGTTATGTGGTTTTATGAAAAGGTAACTGGTTATTCTAAAGAAATTAATTATAATCTTGGAAAAGCCGCTATTTATGTATTTTTATTTTTAAATAGTTAAACTCAAATATTATAAAATGTTTGAGTTTTTTTATTAAATTTTATATTTTTGTGGTATACTATATCTAGGTGGTAGAAGTGGAGAAAAGAAGAAGAAAAAGGAAGATTAAAATAGGGAGGGTTTTGGCTTTTGTTATTATTCTTATTTTAATAATAGGAATTATTATATTTTTTACTAGTAAAGGAAAGAATATTTCTATTGGTAAAAGTTCAATGTATTTAGCAGGAGATACTAATAAAGTTACTACTTATATTATGGATGAAGATAATAGTCTTAAAGAAAATAGTGAACTTGTTCGTGGTAAGAAAGTTATTTATTCTGGTAAAAAGGTTAATATGAATGATAATGAGTATTTACTTATAAAATTTGATAATAAAGAATATTATGTTAATGCTAAACAATTAGTTAAAAATGTTAAAGATGTTGTTTTAGAAAAAGAAAGATATGTTAGAACTTCAGTTACAGTATATGAAAATGAAACTGATTCAAAGATTGCTTCTTTTATTAAAAAAGGAAATAAACTTGATATTATTGGTTATGATAAGTTATTTGATGATGGTAATGTTAATATGTATAAGATTAAATATAATGATACTGAAGGATATGTATATAGTAAATATTTAGTTAATGATAAGGAATCTGCGGATAGTGTTTATAATGAGAATGGTGTTTATGATATTCATAAAGATAGAAAATTTAAGGGAAGAGAATTATATGGTGGTAAGGCTTCTACTTTAGATTATTATCCTTATGAAAGAGTTGAGTTTGAAGATAATAAATTGCTTAAGAAAGCTAAAACGATGTATTTAAATGCTGGTACAATTGGTTCTATTGATAGTTATTTAAAGATTGCCAAGGAAAATGGTGTTAATGCTATAGTGGTGGATATTAAGGATGGAGCTCTTGCTTATTCTTCTAATGTCGCTAAGGAAATATCTCCTACTGCATATGCGACCGCTATTAACGATAATAGTAGTTATAAGTCGGCTATTGATAAAATTAAAGATGCTGGTATTTATGCTATTGGTAGAATTGTTGTATTTAATGATGTTCATTATGGTAAAGATCATCCTGAGGATTGTATTAGTTCTACGGCTTCAAGTAGATTATGGCCATCGGCTTATAGTAGAGGTGCTTGGTATTATAATGTTGAACTAGCTAAAGAGGCAGTAAAAGAGATGGGCTTTAATGAAATTCAATTTGATTATGTGAGATTTCCAGAAGATGCTTATAATATGTCAATAAAGGGTAATAGTGATTTTAAAAATAAATATGATGAAGAAAAGGCTGAGGCTGTTCAAAACTTTCTATTTTATGCAACAGATCAAATTCATAAAGTTGGGGCTTATTTATCTGTTGATGTCTTTGGGGAATGTTCTGGAGAATATGTAACGGCTTATGGTCAGTATTGGCCTGCGATTTCTAATATTGTTGATGCTATTAGTTCAATGCCTTATACGGACCATTTTGGTAGAAGTGTTGATACTTGGACTAATGCTTATCAAACTGTATATAATTGGGCTAAAGGAGCCGCTGCTAGACAAAAAGAGATTCCTACGCCGGCTGTTGCTAGAACATGGATAACTGCCTATGATACACCTTATTGGAAGCCTACTGTTATTTATAATGCTAGTAAGATAGAGGATCAGGTTAAAGCTTTATATGATGCTGGATTAGATGGGGGATTTATTACTTGGAATTCTGCTTCTAGTTTAGCAAAATATGAACAAATTAAAACGGCTTTTAATAAGGATTATGAATAGGAGATAATGATATATGAAAATAATTGAAGTTGAAAATAATAAATATGAAATTATTAAAGATTATAAAAATGGGTTTGATGAAGAGGAATTTATTAATCATTATACGGACTTTTTTGAAGATTATGATTATATAGTTGGAGATATTGCTTATGGTAAACTTAGATTAAAAGGTTTTTATTCGGATGGTAATAAGAAGGCTAAAAATATTAATAATTTTAAATTTGCTAGTAATTACTTAGAAAATGATTGTGCTGTTGATTGTAAATATTATATTTTAAAAAAAATAAATTTATAGTAAATACTTAAAAATAGTATTTGCTTTTTTGTTATCTTTTGGTTAACTTTGATTGTTTGATAAGGGGTTTATTATGTTATATAAGATAATTGATGGTATTTTTATATTTTTTTGATAATGTATTAATTGTATCTAGGGGGTGGTATATATGTTTAAAAAAAATAAGATTAAAGATGTTATTAATAGGAGTGATAATTTAATAAATGGGTTATTTATAGTAGATCTTTTAGATAAGGGATATTTAGATAAGTATATGGACTATCTTAGTGATAATAAAATATATATTGAATGCCCTACGATTATTAAGAAAAAATATTTAACGGAATATGAACAATTTTTATGTATTTTAGATAACTTTATTACATATACTATTAATACTTTTAGCAATATTGAACTTATATATATTATTCTTCCTTTATGTATTGCTAACGATAAGGATAATATTTTTTTAACTAAGAAATATTTTTATGATAATAGTAATATTACATATTTTAATAAAGAATTTAATAAATTAATTATAGAAAATTTTTATAATAATTGTCTTGTACTTAGAAATGAACTTGATAAGCTTTTTATGGCTGTAGGTTTTGATTTAGATAATATTGATAAGGATAATTATAATGATTTACTGAAAATGGTTAATTTACTTGAAGAAATATGCTTTGTTAATCGTGGAAAATATGGTATTATTGCTTTATTTGAAAAGATTAATGATAATAATTATAATATGTTTTTTATGCAATATGAATTATTATTTACTATGTATAAAAAAAAATGGCATTTTGTTATGGAATATAGAAATTTTAAGGAAAGTAATATATAAAAAAAGTTAACTTTGGTTTGTTAACTTTTTTTGTTGGATATTAAATTATTTTATTTTAAAGTTTTTTAGTAAAAATAAAAAACCTTATTTTAAGGTTTATATTTTATAAATGGTGCCTCGTTGGAGATTCGAACTCCAGACCCTTTGATTAAAAGTCAAATGCTCTACCGACTGAGCTAACGAAGCAAATAATAAATTTGGTTGCCCCGGCTAGATTCGAACTAACGAGTGCCACAGTCAAAGTGTGGTGCCTTACCGCTTGGCTACGGGGCATTCAATAACCAAACAAAAGTGGTGGAGGGACATGGATTTGAACCATGGAACCCGAAGGAACAGATTTACAGTCTGCCGCGTTTGACCACTTCGCTATCCCTCCAAAAAAATGGTGCCGAAAACAGGAATTGAACCCGTAACCTACTGATTACAAGTCAGTTGCTCTACCAATTGAGCTATTTCGGCAATGGTGGGCGATATAGGACTCGAACCTATGACCCCTTGCTTGTAAGGCAAGTGCTCTAACCAACTGAGCTAATCGCCCATTGTCTCATGACAATTAATACTATACCATTTCTTGGTACTGTTTGTCAAGAGGTTTATAAAAAAAAATAATTTTTTTTACATTTTGTCAGTTATTTCTTTTATTTTTTTATTAATCCATATTTCTAGATTGTCTTTTAGAGGAGTAAATCCATTTTTTGTTTCAGCCATTCTTTTAAGTTTTGTACCATCTTTTTTATAATCTATATCTTTAATGCTTAGTTTTAATTGATTGTCTTTATCACTAACTTCTACTACTTCGGCATAGATGGAATCTCCAATTTTTAGATAGTCATTAACATTTTTTACATAGCCATAAGATATTTCTGATATATGAATCAATCCGTCATAATTATTGTCTTCACTGTTGACAAAAGCTCCATATTTTTGAACTCCTGTTACTTTTACTTTGATTACATCATTTTTTTTTACTTTTTCCATACTATCTTCCTCACATTTGTTATTATAACATTTTTTTTGAAATTTTAGAATATTTCTTGTACTTTTTTTAAAAAAAATATATAATAATTAATGGGTGAGAAAATGGAAAATAAAGAAATTGAAATAAAAATTAATGAAGTACTAGATAAAATTAGACCTTATTTAGAAAATGATGGTGGTTCTGTTAAGTTTAATAGATATGAAAATGGCATTGTTTATGTTACTTTAATTGGTGCATGTGCAGGATGCCCAATGGCTGCTTCTACTCTTGAAGATGGTATTGAAACTGCTTTGGTAAATGAAATTCCAGAAGTAATTAAGGTTATAAACGAAAATTAGTTTTTCGTTTTTTTTAACCATTCTACAGGAGGTAGATTTGAATATTTTTTTAAATATATATAGATTTTGTATATGTATATTTCATATTTGTCAATATTGTTTATTATTTTATTTAGTTCTTTTTCTTTTATTATTCCTTGAATTATATCGTTATATATTTTAAAGTAAAAACTAGGATAGAGAATACGGGAGAATAATACTCTTATTCCATAATCTGAATATTTTTGATAATAAAAATAATTATCTAATTCTTGAAATATATTTTTATTATTGTTAAAAAAAGATATTTTTATATATTCTGCTAAGTCACGAGATTTGTGATCAATAATGATATTCAATGGGTCTTCTAGTGGATGATATAGGTTATTATGGGATAATACTTTATTATCATATATTGTTTTAGGTGTTTCTTTTTTTGTATATGTAAGGTATGATATGGCATTTTCTGCTAATCCGATAAAATAATCAAATGATTCACGAATAAGGGGATATTTTTTACTATTTTCTCCTATTTGGGTTTCATAATAATCTATCATATTACTCCAAAGTATTTGCCAGTTATTTCTTTCTAATGTGTTTATTTTAGGTAAAGATATTGAAGAAAACTTAGAAATAGTTGCTAAATCTATATTAATTTTATTTGATTGTAATATTAAAATATAATAGCTACTATTTATTTTAGTTAGGGGATTATTATATTTATTGAATATTATTTTATTAATGTTTAAATAATTATTTAGGTATATATTTAATTTTGCTATGTCTTCAATTAATGCTATGTTAATATTATATTCTTTAAAGATATAGTTATTATTATTTGTATTGAAATAGTAATTATTATTTTTTTGTTTAATGTTTTCTGGTGATAAATTGTAATAAAATTCAATAATATTTTTCATAATATCCCTCATTTAATTTTATTAAATAAAGATTAAATATAGACTAATAATTTTAATTGTGATAAAATTATGTTAGAGGAGAAAAAGATGAAAAGGACAATAAAGGATTTTGATTTAGAAGGGAAAAAAATAATTATTAGATGTGATTTGAATGTTCCTATCGAAAATGGTGTAATTACTGATGATACGAGAATTATTGCTAGTCTTAGGACAATTAAATATGCTTTAAGATTTAATACTAAGATTATTTTACTATCTCATTTGGGAAAAATTAAAACAGAAGAGGATAAAAAGAAAAATAGTCTTTATCCGGTAGCGGAAAGATTAAGAGAATATTTGAATACTGAGGTTTTATTTTCTCCTGATACTTGTAGTGATAGGCTTACTGATATGGTTAATAATATGAAAGAGAAAAGTGTTTTACTTATAGAGAATACTAGATTTGAAGATGTTCCTGATAAAAGAGAATCGGAATGTAATGATGCTTTAGCTAAGTATTGGGCTAGTCTTGGTGATATATTTATTAATGATGCTTATGGTACTTGTCATCGTAATCATACTTCAATAACGGGTATTCCAAAATATTTACCTAGCGGAGTAGGATTTTTAGTAGAAAAAGAACTTCAGAAGATTGATAGCGTATTAGATGCTAAAACTCATCCTTTTATAGCGGTACTAGGAGGTAAAAAGGTTGATGATAAGATTGTTTTAATTGAATCGTTATTACAAAAGTGTGATAAACTTTTAATTGGTGGAGCAATGTCTTTTACTTTTCTTAAAGCTGAAGGTTATGATGTTGGCAAATCTATTGTTAGTTTAGAGCATTTGGGTTTTGCTAAGGATATGTTAGATAGGTATGATGATAAAATAATATTACCTGTAGATTTTATGACTGCTGATGGGGAAAAGAAAATCAATGAATTTAATGATAATGATATTGGTTATGATATTGGTAGTAATTCTATTAAGATATTTAATAAAACATTAGAAACTGCTAAAAGGGTTATTTTTAATGGACCAATGGGTTTGTTTGAAGATAATAAGTATGCTAAAGGAACAAGAATGCTTTTTAAATGTTTAGATAAAAATAAAGTTAAAACTATAATTGGTGGTGGAGATAGTGCTGCCGCTGTTAATAAACTTGGCTTTTCTGATTCTTTTTATCATGTATCTACTGGTGGTGGTGCTACGATGAAATATTTGGAAAGCAGAAGTTTAGTAGGGATTGATGTTATAGAAGATAAGAAAGTTAACTAATAGTAACTTTTAATCTTTAGACGGATAAAAAATAATATTATAGAAAAATAGAAAACAAAGTATTAGAAATGACTATATAATTGAAATTGTCTTGATAAAATTATATAGTAGAAGAGGAGTAGTATGAAAAAGATAATAGTATTTAATCACAAGATGAGTCTTTTATATGATGATTTATATAATTATATTGAGAGGACTAATAATTTAGAGACAGATAATGATATAATTATTTGTCCATCTGATATTTATTTGGAGGCATTTGTTAATAATTCTGATTGGTTAATTGGTAGTCAAAATTTGAATTATAATACTGATTATAAGCATACGGGAGAGATATCTACTGATCAGTTAAAATCTTTAGGAGTTGAGTATAGTATTATTGGCCACTACGAAAGGGTGAGAGATTTTAATGAGAATGCTGTTATTATAAATAATAAGTTAATAGCGGCTCTTGATGCTAATATTTTTCCGATATTATGTTTTGGTGAAAATATAGATGATGATTATCATGAGGCTATACCTAAAATATTAGATAAATATTTAAAGGATGTTGAAAATATTGAGTTTATTATATTTGCATATGAACCTATATTTGCTATTGGTACTGGTGCACTTCCTAGTAGAAAAAGAATTGAAGAAGTTATTAGTTTTGTTAATGAATATTTGGAAGATAAGTATAAGAAAAAGCCTAATTTATTATATGGTGGTTCTGTTGATAGTAGTAATATTAATGATATAATAAATATAGAAGGTATTACTGGTGTTTTAGTAGGAGATATTTCTTCTAATATAAAAGAAGTAGAAAGGATAATTCAAAGGGTTTAATTAATAGAGAAGTACAAATAGTATTTCTTTATTTTTGTTTAATGATGGTATAATTCGACATATTTTGCTTTATTTATGTAGTACAATTTGTTTGTAAGAAAGAAGGGTAAGATGAAATGGAAAAAATTAAAGTTATAATGATTGATGATAATGTTAATCTAATTAGTATGGTAGAGGATTATTTTGAAGATAATCAGAAAATTGAAATTGTAGGTAAAGCATATGATGGTATTGAAGGATTAGAACTAATAAAGAATGAGAATATAAAATATGATTTAGTTATACTTGATTTAATTATGCCTAAGAAAGATGGATTAAGTGTTTTAAAGGAACTTAATAAGGAAGATATTTATCCTAATGTGATAGTGGCTACTTCTTATAATGCTCCTGATACAATAAGGAAAGTTAGTGAATATGGTGTTATTTATTATATATTAAAACCTTTTGATTTATTTGATTTAGAAGATAGAATACTGGATACTTTTAATACTTTGGAAAAGAAAAGTCTTAATTTATTTAATAATAATTTACAGCAATCTATAAGTAGAATATTGCATGAACTTGGTATGCCATCACATATTAAGGGGTATCAGTATATAAGGACGGCGATTACTATGGTATATGATAATCCTGAAATAGTAGGAGCTATTACTAAGGAGTTATATCCAGAACTTGCTGATAGGTTTGATACTACTGTATCTAGAGTAGAGAGGGCTATAAGACATGCTATTGAGGTTTCTTGGAATCGTGGAGATTGGGATCTTATGGATGATATTTTTGGACATAGTGTTGATGTTGATAAAGCTAAACCTACTAATTCGGAATTTATTGTTACTTTAGCGGATAAGTTAAGAATGGAATTTATAAATCAAAGAGTATAATATTTTAAAGACACGTTATGTGTCTTATTTTGTATTGAAATTTATATTAAAAACTATTCTTTTTATTAAAAATGTGGTATATTATATTTAGTAGGAGGATATGATGAATGATATTGAGAAACAAATAGAAGGTGTTAATGATGAGGAGGGTGTTGATATGAATAGACTAAATAGTAATAATAATGATAAGAAAAAGATTATTATGTATGTAGTAGGAGGTTTTATTGCTTTACTTTTAGTAGGAGCTATTATTTATTTGGTGATAATTAATAAAGATAGTGATAATAATGATAATAGGAATGATAAGAATAATGATGTAGTAGAAGATAATAAGGATAATAAGGAAGATAGTGCTATTTCTTATGTAGCTTGTGATGGTAATACGGCTCTTTTAAATGTTAGAAATAGTGTAACAGGAGATATTATTGATGGATTATCCTGCTACCAAGAGGTTAAGATAGAGGAAGAACTAGAGGGTAATGATGCATGTGATAAGTGGTATAAAATTAGTTATAAGAAGAGAGATAATAATTATACTGGGTATGCTTGTGGTACTTATATTAAAAAAAGTAATGTTAAAGAGAGTACTATGAGTAAAGTAAAAGAGATTATTGATAAGGCTAATGAATATTATGAAAAGACTATGGTAATGCCTTATTGTGGTAATACTACTGATGTTAAAGATATTACTTTTAAGAATGATGATGGTTCTACTTTTACTGGGGAATATGTTAAGTCTGAATATAAAAATATTGATGAAATTAAGAGTTATTTAGCTACATTTGCTAGTTCTAGTTTATTTAAAACTGATCTTAAGTTATCCGATATTAATAATCCTAAACAATATGATGATTATTATGAAATAGATGGTAATCTTTACTGTAGAAATTATTCTGGTAAGGGTTGGAAGAGTAATTATACTGGTAACTATAATATTGAAATTACTTCTAGTAGTGATAATAAATATTTGGTTAATATTTCTTATGAATATTTAAATGATGATAGTAAATGTGAACTTAAAGATTTATCTAAATGTAGTAATAATAATTTTAAATATGATATTGGGAAGATTGTTATAGAAAATGATATTATAACTAAGATGGATTTTCATAGATAGATAATAATTTAAACAAGTACTTATATTGGGTATTTGTTTTTTTTATTGCCTCTAAAGCCTAGGTCTTTAGAGGTATTTTTATGCCTAAGGTCATAAAAATAATAATTTTTTTTAAAAAATATTACAGATTGAGGTAAAAATTAAAAATAAAAGTGTATTTAATATATGAAGGGAGGAAAATAATATGACTTAGAAGTAATTTATCTAGAGAATAATTAGGAGTTAAATGTGAAGAAAGAAGGAAAATGAGAGAAGAAATAGATAAAAAAGTATTAAGTGAATGTAGTTGTAATTACATAATAGATAGAGATAATAAAGTAAAGACAATTAAAGTAGTAAGACTTGATTTTGATAAGTGTTATGAACTTATGCATGATGATAGTGTACCAAAAACCAATGTATTAAGATGTGGAAGTATTTTTTAAGCTAAGACTATTAATGAAATATCAGAATTATTGGGAGATAATTTATTAACTCTTGAAGAAAAAGAAAGCTTCTTAGAAAGTATTAGGACCGCTAACAAAGATAAAGAGTTATTAGCAGCTTGGGAGAAAGATAAAGAAGAATGGAAAGATAAAGGGAGTTTATATATAAGTATTGAAAAATAAAAAAAATTTTTAAAAAGAGGTAAAAATTAAAAATAAAAGTGTATTAATATATGAAGGGAGGTAGAATGAAGAAGAAACTTATCATTAAGCAAGATGGTTTTAAGGATTGTGGAGCGGCATGTCTTCTATCAATTATTCGTTATTATGGGGGTGATATAGCAAAGGGGCGACTAATTGAATTAGTAAAGACAACTAAAGATGGAACTAGTTTTTACAACATAAGTTTAGCAGCTTCTCACTTAGGGTTTGCAGCTAAAGGATTTAAGGTAGATGAGATAGATAAAATAAAAGAAGTAAATTTACCTTTTATTAGTCAAGTAAATAAAAATGGTTATATGCATTTTGTAGTAGTCTATAAGATTAATAATAATAAAATACTTATAATGAATCCTAGTACTGGTAAAGAAGTAATAGATATTTTTGATTTTAGTAATATGTGGACAGGCTATATACTATTATTAGAAAAAGTATCAGAGTTACCTGTTTATAAGAGTAATAAAATTATTAAAAAAATAATTTTTAAAGTATTAAATGATAATAAAAGTAGTATTATTATAGTCTTTATACTATCTGTTATCTTTACTTTACTATCATGCATAGTAGGTTTATATTCTCAAATAGTATTTGATAAAGTAATAGATACAGAATTACATAATTTAAAATTAATAACAATAGTATTCTTCATTTTGTATATTATTAAGAATATAACTAGTTTTATTAGAAATCATCTTTTGATTTATTTAAATCAAAAGCTTGATGTAACTCTCTTAATTGAATCTTTTTGTAAAGTAATTTTACTTCCTTTCAATTATTATAAGAATAAAAAGGCTTCTGAATTATTATCAAGAATAAACGATTTATCTTATATAAAATCTTTTGTTTCAAAAATAATAGTAACTATATTACTAGATATATTATTATTTATTATATCATTTATAATTATATTTAATATAAATAAAGATATATTGATTCTTTATTTAGTAGGAGTATTTCTATATCTTTTGATAATTATTATTTATAATACTATAATAAAAAATACTATTATAACAAAGCAAGAGAGAGTAGTAGAAGTAAATAATACTATTATTGAATCGGTAAATGGTTTTGAAACTATTAAAGGTCTTAATATAGAAGATAATATTATTTATAAGTTTAGTAAGAATTATTCTAAATTATTAAATATAAATTATTATACTGATAAAATAAATAATACTATTCTTTTATTAAAAGAGTTTATTACTGATAGTATTATCTTGCTAGTTAGTTATTATACTTTTAGTTTGATTATGAATAGTAAAGTAACAGTAGGAGATTATATGACTATAAGTTTTTTATCTAGTTATTTAATTTATCCTTTTCGTAATATTATTGATTTAATTTATGAATATTATTATGTTAAAAATAGTATTAGAAGGGCTAATGATTTCTTTGATATTGAAGATGAAAAAATATATGAAGATAGGAGATTAGAAGTTAATGGTAATATTAAAATAGTTAATTTAAGTTATACTTTTAATAATAAATACTATGTACTTAAAAATATTAATTTATTTATTAAGGATAAAGATAGAGTACTACTGCTAGGTTCTTCTGGTAGTGGTAAATCAACTATATTAAAATTATTATATAAATATTTACAAGCGGACAGAAATAAAATATTTATAAATAATTATGATATTAATGATTATAGTATGTCTGATATTAGAAGTAGTATTACTTATGTATCACAAAATGAATTATTATTTAATGATACTATTAGAAATAATATTCTACTTGATAGAGATGTTCATGAAGTAGATTATTTAAATATATGTAAGATATTACATATAGATGATATTGTTAAAGATAATATTTTGGGATATGATTATATTCTTGAAGAAAATGGTATCAATATTTCAGGAGGACAAAGGCAAAGAATAATACTGGCAAGAAGTTTATTAAAAAATAGTAAGATAATTATGATTGATGAAGGTTTTAATCAAATAGATATTAAATTAGAAAGAGAAATATTACTTGATATATTTAGATATTTTCATGATAGAACATTTATTATTATTTCTCATCGGATAGAAAATAGTGATTTATATAATAGAATAATTAAAATAAATAATGGTGAAGTTAATATGATAGAGGAGGTATATAATGAATAGATATATTGATAGTGAAATAATATTAACAAGAAAAATAAAGTATATTGTATATGTTTATGTAATGATAATAATTATAATGCTACTTTCCTTAATTATAGCATTTATGCTTTTAGATTATAAAACATATTATAAATTACGTGGACTTGTAACTAAAGATGATAGTTCTTACTATATAAAATTATATATTCCTTTAGATAATATTAAATTTATTACTAATAATAATATCATTATAATTGATAATAAAAAGTATTATTATCAAATAAGAGAAATGGATAGTGAATATTTTACTGATAATATTACTACTTATCAAATAGTAACAATAAATTTAGATATGCCAAATAAATATAAATATAATAATTTAACATTAGATTTAAAACTAGTAAAAGAAAATAAAAAAATAATTGATTATCTACTTAGAAAGTGAGGAGTAATGAAAGAATTAGATGTAACTGCTATGAAGAATATTGAAGGGGGAGCAGATCCTATATTAATTACTGGTATAGTAACTATGGTTATAGCTTTTGTATCAGGAATATTAAATGGTATAGCTAATCCTAAAAAATGTAATTAGAAAGAAGGAAGAGTATGAAAGAATTAAATATAAATGAAATGAAAAGTATTGAAGGGGGAACTGGATTAACTTCTAGTATGTTAACTGCTATATATAAAACACTTGAAGTAATTTATCAAATAGGGGAATCTCTTGGTAATTATATTCGGCGTAAAACAGAAAATAAAATGTGTGATATTTAGGTTTAATTAATAATAAAAGTCCTTTTTCCGTTTTAAATAGTAAAAAAATGTCATATTTTATTAAAAAATATATTTGTTATACTTGTAAATTGTATTAAATAATGGTATAATCTTTAATGAAAAAGCGGAAGGAGGGATAAAATGTCAGCAGGTACTAAGGTAACCGTTAATGTAAAAGACAACAATGTTGAATTTGCTTTAAGAAAGTTCAAAACACAAGTTGCACGTAATGGTGATCTCTCTAGAGCTAAAAAAAGAGCAGAAGGCTACACACCACGTGGAGTTAAATTAAGAGAAGAAAAGAAACAAAATATAATTAATTCTAGAAAGAAAAATAGAAGAAATTACTAAGGAGTGATAGATATGACACTATCAGAAAAAATTAATAATGATTTAAAAGAGGCAATGAAAAGTAAAGATAGTTTTCGTCTTAGTGTAATTAGAATGGTAAAGGGTGCTATGCAACTTGCTAAACCTAATCCAAGAGAAGAATTAACTGATGATGATGTTATTACAGTAATATCTAAACAAATTAAGATGAGAAATGATTCTATTAAAGAGTTTGAAGCTGCTGGTAGAAGTGATCTAGTAGAACAAAATAAGAAGGAAATAGAGATCTTAAATACTTATATGCCTAAACAATTATCTGAAGAAGAACTTACTGAAATAATTGATAAAGTATTTGAAGAAGTAAAACCTACATCACAAAAAGATATGGGACTTATTATGAAGAATATTTCACCACTTGTTAAAGGTAAGGCTGATATGTCTTTGGTTAATAAACTAGTAAAAGAAAGACTTGGGTAAAATACTCAAGTCTTTTTAAATTTAATAATAAAAAAACTAACCATTATGGTTAGTTAAAATCTATCTGGGACGGAATGTGGGAATCGAACCCACGTATAATGGAACCACAATCCACCGTGTTAACCACTTCACCAATTCCGCCATAAGACAATAACAATGATATCATATATTTTTGATTTTGACAAGTATTTTATTTAAAAAAAATATAAAATATGATATAATACCATGGAAGAGGGAAGAAATATGAAGAAAATAGTATTAATAACAGGTGCTTCAAGTGATATAGGTAGTGAAATAGCATCTTTACTAGGAGATTCTTATGAAGTGATATTACATTACAATAATAACTATGATGAAGTAATGAAATTAAAAGATAAATTAGATAAATTATATAATACTGATGTATTGGTAGTTAAATGTAATCTTGCTAAAGAAGAAGAAATAGATAATATGTTAAGGATTATTTATGATAGATATGATAAAATAGATATTTTAATAAATAATGCTGCTACTACATGTGATACTTTATTTGAGGATAAAACTAAAGATAATTTTATGAATACTTTAGATATAAATTTAGTGGCTCCTTTTTTATTATGTCAAAAGATTGGACCTAAAATGAAAGAAAATAGATATGGTGTAATAATAAATATTAGTTCTACTAATGGGATAGATACTCCATATATAGAAAGTGTTGATTATGATGCTTCTAAGGCTGGATTAATATCTTTATCTACTAATTTGGCTAATTATTTAGCTCCATATGTTAGAGTAAATACTATATGTCCTGGATGGATTAATACTAATATGAATAAAAATTTAGATAAAGAATTTATTAATAAAGAAGAAAATAAAATTCTATTAGGTAGATTTGGTAATCCAAATGAAGTGGCAGAGTTGGTTTTCTTTTTAGTTAGTGATAATGCTAGTTATATAAATAATAGTATTATAAGAATAGATGGAGGTAAGAAATGTTAGAGGATATTATAAAGAATAGTGATAAAGATTTAGAAGGAATATTTACTAAAATAGATGAAATAGAGGAATACAATAGTAGTAAAGTACTTGATGCTTTTATTAGAAATAGTATTAGTGAGAGTGATTTTAATAGTACTACTGGTTATGGGTATAATGATACAGGTAGAGATAAAATAGAAAGAGTTTTTGCAGATATCTTTAAAGCTGAAGCTGCTTTGGTTAGATGTCAGTTTATATCAGGAACTCATGCTCTTACTACTTGTTTCTTTGGTCTTTTAAGACCTGGAGATACTTTATTATCAATTAGTGGTAAACCATATGATACTTTAGATAGTGTAATTGGTTTTAATGATAATCCTTCTTCATTAAAGGCTTTTAATGTTAAATATGAACAAATAGATTTAATAGATAATGACTTTGATTATGTTAAAATAGAAGATTTTCTTATGAATAATAAAGTTAAAGTAATTGAAATACAAAGAAGTAAAGGTTATAGTACTAGAGATAGTATTAATATTGATAAGATAGAAAAGGTAATTAAATTAATTAAAAGTATTGATAAAGAAGTAATTGTTATGATAGATAATTGTTATTGTGAAATGGTTACTACTAAAGAGCCAACTGAGGTAGGAGCAGATGTTTGTGTAGGATCTCTTATTAAAAACTTAGGAGGAGCTATTACTTCAAATGGTGGTTATATTGTTGGAAGAGAAGATTTAATTAATTTATGCGCTGAAAGATTAAATGTTCCTGGACAGGCTTTGGAAGTGGGACCATCTCTTAATCAGAATAGATATATATTAGAAGGTTTATACTTTGCTCCGATGGTAGTAGCAAATGCTATAAAGACCGCTATATATACTTCTTATGTTATGGAAAAATTAGGATATGAAGTTAGTCCTAAATATAATAGTGAAAGAGTAGATATTGTTCAAAATATTATTTTTAATAATGAAAATGATTTAATAGAATATGTTAGAGGTATTCAGTTTAATTCTAAAGTAGATTCTAGTGCTATGATTATGCCATCAGAAATGCCTGGTTATGATGATAAAATTATTATGGCTTCGGGTTCATTTACTGAGGGTAGTTCTATAGAACTATCTTGTGATGGTCCTCTTAGAAGTCCTTATATTGCTTATCAACAGGGCTCTATTAGTTATAAATATGGTAAATTAATTGTAACTAGAGCTATTAAACATTTATTAAATAATAAATAATTTATTTTCTATTACCCTATAGGCCTAAGGTCCTATAGGGTATTTTTTAGCCTAGGGTCTAAAAAATAAACTTTTGTTTGTTTGCTAAAAGTCTTGTAAGATATTATAAATAAAGGTATTATAAAATATAGGAAAAAATACTAAAAATAACATTGACATAAGTACATATTTATTTTATAGTATATGTTAATGAAAATAGAAATGGTCATTTGAACAAGAGGTGATTTTATTGCATGAAAAGACTAAATATCTATATTGACGAAAGTGGAGATCCTGGTTTTACTAAAGGTGGTTCAAAATTATATACTATATCATTTACTTTACATGAAACCATTAATTCATTAGAAAAAGAAATAAAATATTTAAATGATAAACTTGATATTATTGGTTATAAAGGAATGATTCATATGGCTTTACTCGTGGCCAAAAGAGGTGAATACTCTAACTATAATCTAGAAAAGAGAAGAAATATTTTTTGGCCATTATATTATTTTCTTAAAAGATCAAAAGTAAAAATTAAGACTATAGTTATAGATAAAAGATATCAAAATACCAGAAAACAATTAAATAAAGAATTATCTAAGCAAATAGAGGATTTTATAAATGGTAATAAGGAATATTTTGAAAAATTTGGAAAAATTTATATATATTACGATAATGGTCAAGAACAGTTAAATTATATACTTGATAGTGCTTTTTCCTCCTTTTCAAATGTAGAAAAAATTGTAGAGTTTGATCATGAAGAAGAAAGATTATTTCAAGTGTCAGATATGTTAACATTTATAGATAAACTATATTATAAAAAGAAAAATCATATTTCACTTACTAATGCAGAAAAGTATTTTTTAAGTAATGAGCAATTAAAACACATTATGTTATCATTAAAAAATAAAAGAATATAAAAAACCCACCAAAAGGTGGGCTACTGTGTATAGCACAGCTCGAGGTCGAGCCCTTGCCATCTCAAATGTATGGGGGGCTCGATAAGAAAATACTACAATATATAGTATTCCCTTGGTGAATTAATTATACTATAAATATTTATAAAAGTCTATATGTTTTGATAAAATTAATTAAAAATGGTATTGCACAATATATCTGTTTTGTTGAAAATATAAAAAAAATTTATGAATTGGGGGCGATAACAAAGGTTATCTGAAACCCTAAAGTAAAAGTTAATAAACAACTAATCACTACAAACATTATAACACATTTTTTATTAATTGTTTATGCTTTTTGCATGTCAGTTATAGTTTTTTCTTTTATATGATATTCAATATTTCTTTCTTCACAAAATTTAATAACTTTACTTGCTAGGTTATTATAATATTCTTTATAACCTTTATATTGACTAACAAGTTTATTATAATGAAGTCTGCCAAATATTATTTTATCTACAAAAGAAACTGCATTTAATATTTCTTCAAAATCCTGCTCAATTATATTTGGTGTTGGATAAGGTTCAATGCTTACCCAAGTTTTACATCCTTTATCATGAAGTTTTTTTAAACTGTTAATTCTATCTAAATATGGTGCAGAACCAGGTTCCATTTTTTTTCTAAATTCTTCATTTAAAGATATTAGAGTTATACCATAACTATTATCTTTACTTAAATCTGCTAATTCTATTGGTAATACTCCTTTTGTTAAAGCCGTACATGGTAAATTATAACTATTTATCAATTTAATCACATCTATAGACAGATTGCATATATCATCATATCCATACATAAAAGGATCTGTAGTAAAGCACAAATGAACGCTTTTAATTTTACCTTTTAATTTTGGTAATTCTTTATTTAATAATTCCATTGTGTTTGAAACAATAACTGGGCAAATCCACTCTTCATATGTTTTTACTGTTCCAAATCTTTTGGCTAACATCGAAGCATAACAAGGATACTTACAACCATGTGAACAGCCTTGAACATGATTTATAGTATAATCTCCATATTCTACTCCTGTTTTATATAAAAGAGATTTTCTAGTTAAAGATTTACTACAACATCTCATAAGCATTACCTCCTTATTATCTAATATTATTATATCACACTTTATCGTTAATTTTATATTTACTTTCTTTATAGTTATTTTTTCTTACACCAACTGGTGTGATTTTTTCTAATATACCAGTTTCTAGCAATGGATTAATAATCGGTTTTATAATATGTGAATCTTTTAACAATGAATTTTCTAGGACATAAGTTTCAATATCTTCATAAGAAAGTTCTCCTTTATCTAATGCTAATTTAATAATTGACTCTTTCATTGGTCCACTATATGTACTTATTAGTAGTTCATCCGTATCAAATAATTTTAATTGAGATTTGTCTATATCGATCTGTTTTTTAAAAGATTCTTCGCCATTAAAAACTTCCCAAATACTTTCTTTAATTAATTCTAAACCTCTCTTGCTTGGAGTAAAGAAAATAATATAATATAGTTCAGCATTATTGGTGTTATTAAAGCGATATGCAAATGAATACTTAATATTTTTTGTGTTCTTATATGTACTAATTAATTTATTCAATATTTCCTTATTCTTATCGTCATCTATATTAATATCAGTTATAACTGAACTTAATTCATTTTTTATTTTAGACATTTTATTTTTGGCTGATATATTATTCTTATTTCTAGTAACATCACTACTAAAATAATTAAATAACAATTCGCAGTAAAACTTATCAATAAATGTTTTAATTGTTGTTAGTAGATTTGGTATTCCAAAATTATACGGATCCGTATATAGCAATGTAAAACATGAATTACTAAATGTATTTTTTTCAATTAGTAAAGATAGATACTCTACAACATCTTTATCTTTTATATTAATTTTCAAATTATTTGGCATATTATAATTACTTATTAATTCATTTAATACTCTAATCTTATCTTTATCATAGTCATTTAAAAAAACATAAAATTGTTTTAATTGATTTTCTTTAGCATATTCAATAAATAATTCAACAATCTCTATACATGTTCCTTTTATCCCATTTTTATAGATTCCAGCATTACACATACTATCTATAAAAACAATATTTTTTTGTCTATAATTTACAGCAACATTTAACCATCTTCTAACATAATCTTTAATATATTTAATTTTATATTGTGTATGTAATTTAGCTTCATCTAAATATTTTTCATTTTCTTTTGATATTTTTTTTAAATCTAACACTGCATTCATTTTATTCCTCCTACCTATTAAAAAAGAGCATAGTATCCCTTATCTATAATAATAAGTCTCTACTAGCCCTTATCTATCTTTTAATTATTAAAATGGTAAATCATCAAAGCTATTTGGATTCATTTCTTTAACAAGCTTTTTTACAGCATTATTTGTAGCTTCTTCAACTTTATTGTTAACTGGCTCTAAAACTGCTTTGATTTGTTCTTTTGTAAATGTATTACCATTATACCCTCTTAAAACATATTCAGATAAATTTGCTCTCATTCCTATAGTATTTTCATATAGGTCTGCAAAATCATCATTTTGCTTAAAAGTAGCTATTCTTTTTGCTAACTCTTCTTTTTCTGCTTCTATATCTCTATCAGCAACTTCTGGATAATTTTTTTCTTTTAAATAATCAACATGTTGAGTAATAAGATGTGATACTCCACAACGTTGTTCTCCAAAGAATCCTAATACTGAAAAGTCACCTTCATAACCTTTAGCATCTCTTTTACCTCTAAATACAAATGGGTCACTAACATTTGCTGGAGAAATTTTAAGTAATTCTATTACTTTAGTAGGATGATAAATACCAAATACCATTCTATCACCAGTATATGGACTAGTTGGATCATTAACAATACCTTCAAACCAACCATCATCTTCTAATAATAATTTACCTTTCCACATGTCATTGTCATTAAAATCATATCCGCCAGACATATTCCAATAACCTTTTATATCTACTAATTTAGACATATTTACAAACCTCCCTTTCTTAATTATATATTATAACATATAAATTCTATTTTTTTACAAAAACTTACAATTTCTCTTCTCATCTCTCAAAGTCATCTTTTTCTTTGTTTAAATCTAGTTCTTCAATATCATCATTATCTAAAACATTATTATCATACATTTCATTAACTACATCAATATATTTATCATCTTTATCATACCAACTATGAAGTTTATCGTGTAAGAAAGATATTAGTTTTTCAAACTCATCTTTCCAATAATCTAATGTGGTTTTTAAATCATGTATTTTAGATTTCAAAAATGATATTTCATTGTCTTTTTCTTTAATGGTATCATTTAATGTCTTAACTCTTAAATTGAGTGCCTGATTATTTTCAGTTAGAGTTTTAATCTTATTGTTCTCATCTTTTATTTGAACGTGAGCATTAACTAATGTATTAGATAGAGTTTGTATTTTATCATATTCTTTACTAGTATCATTAACTTGATCGATAAAGTTGATAAAAGATTCTTTGTCTTCTTTTGATAAAATATAATTATCTTTATTTAATTTAGATGTTTTTAATTTATCAATTTTATTTTTTATATCTTTAGAGTTTTGTTTCAATTCTGAAGATTTTTTATTGGCTCGTTTTAAGTTTTCAGTATTTCTTTCAATTTGCTTTTTCATTTCAATATAGTTATCCATATCAGACACATGAATATCTCTATTTCTACCTTTTTGCTTTTGTTTTAAAGTTGAATCTAAACTATATACTTGATTAAATTCTTCAATACATAAAGTTCTCATTTTATCTTGTAATTGTATTAAAGATTCTTTAGTAAATACATCAGATTTACCAACTTGTTTTTCCATACCATTTTTATTCTTATATTTAATTGGAACACCGACAATATGTAAGTGTTGGCTTGTTTCATCATAATGAATAATTGCACTAGCTACTTTAAAATTAGGAACAAGTAGTTCTAAATCATCAACTTGTTTTTTATAAACTTCTGACATTTCCTTTTTTAGTGATTCTTCTAATGAAAGTTCTTCTTTAATAATATTTACCATTGTTTCCATCCTTTCTTTTTAAGTTGGGATAGTTTTCTAACACAAAAAAACTAATCCATTTCTGAATTAGTCATTTATCATAACTCGAAAAGTTCGAGCAGATTTCACAATGGGGCTTAATTGTATGAAGAGATTAAATATCTATATTGATGAAAGTGGAGATCCTGGTTTTACTAAAGGTTGTTCGAAATTATATACTATATCATTTGCTTTACATGAAACCATTAATTCATTAGAAAAAGAAATAAAATATTTAAATGATAAACTTGATATTATTGGTTATAAAGGAATGATTCATATGGCTTTACTCGTGGCCAAAAGAGGTGAATACTCTAACTATAATCTAGAAAAGAGAAGAAATATTTTTTGGCCATTATATTATTTTCTTAAAAGATCAAAAGTAAAAATTAAGACTATAGTTATAGATAAAAGATATCAAAATACCAGAAAACAATTAAATAAAGAATTATCTAAGCAAATAGAGGATTTTATAAATGGTAATAAGGAATATTTTGAAAAATTTGGAAAAATTTATATATATTACGATAATGGTCAAGAACAGTTAAATTATATACTTGATAGTGCTTTTTCCTCCTTTTCAAATGTAGAAAAAATTGTAGAGTTTGATCATGAAGAAGAAAGATTATTTCAAGTGTCAGATATGTTAACATTTATAGATAAACTATATTATAAAAAGAAAAATCATATTTCACTTACTAATGCAGAAAAGTATTTTTTAAGTAATGAGCAATTAAAACACATTATGTTATCATTAAAAAATAAAAGAATATAAAAAACCCACCAAAAGGTGGGCTACTGTGTATAGCACAGCTCGAGGTCGAGCCCTTGCCATCTCAAATGTATGGGGGGCTCGATAAGAAAATACTACAATATATAGTATTCCCTTCGTGAGTTAATTATACTATAAATATCTATAAAAGTCTATATCTTTTTATATATTTTAACAAATACTATCATTTCTAGATTACAAGCTAGAAATGACACTCTAAGACCTTAGGCTTAGAGTGAAAAGAAAAAATAAAAATATTATCTAAATAATATATACAAATAATGTATCATGTGATACAATGCAATTATAAGAAAGGAGAATTAAACGATTAAAGAAATAAAAATAATTAAAGATAAAATATTAGAAAAAGAAGTAGTAGAATTTTTATCTAGTGAATTTCAAGCATTAATGCTTTTAGAAGAAAATCCAAATAATAAATGGATATTAAATAATAAAGATTGGAGAGATAATAATGAATAATATGAAAAGTATTTTATGGGGTGTGGTTTTGGTTTTACTTGGAGTACTTGTTGGTACTAATAGTTTAGGTATTACTAATATTGATATTTTTTTTGATGGATGGTGGTCTTTATTTATTATAATACCTTGTTTTATAGGTTTATTTTCTAATGAGGATAAAACTGGTAATATAATTGGTCTTTTAGTAGGAGTTATTTTATTACTAGGTATGAATGATATCTTAGATTTGGATAAGATATGGAAATTAATAGTGCCTTCTATTATAGTAATTATAGGATTATCATTAATATTTAAGAATAGTTTTAATAGTAAGGTAAATGATAAAATAAATAAATTAAATAAAGAAAAAAATAGTGATGATAATTATTTTGCAGCCTTCTCAGGACAAGATGTAAATTTAAGTAATAAAAAGTTTAATGGTAGTGATGTAACAGCATGTTTTGGAGGTATTAAATTAGATTTAAGAGAAGCTATTATTGAAAAGGATATAGTAATTAATGCTTCAAGTATATTTGGAGGTATTAATATTTTAGTACCAGAGGATGTAAATGTTATTGTAAAATCTACTTCTATCTTTGGAGGAGTTACTAATAAAAAAGAAAATACTAATTCTAAAAAGAATATTTATATAAATGCTATGTGTATGTTTGGTGGAGTTGATATTAAGTGACTACTGGTAAGAAAATAATTAAATATTTATCTATGGCTTTTGCCATATTCTTAACTTTTACTATTATATCAGGTATAACAAATGGTATATATAGTTTAATTAGTGTATTTAGTGATACTTCTGGTAATGAAGATGTAAAAGTGTTATGGAATAATGATAATACTAATATAGATGATATTGATATAGATTTAATATATAATAATTTGAATATTAAAGTAGGAGATAAATTCTCTGTAGAAACAAATAGTAATAATGTTAAATATACTATTCAAGATAGTGCTTTAATAGTAAAAGAAAATAGAAAGATATGGTATAGTTCTAATAATAAGAAAGATGAATTAACTATTTATATTCCTAGTAATATTGTATTAAATAAGATTGATATTGATATGGGAGCAGGTTCTTTAAATATTGAAAATATGAATACTAGAAAACTAGCTCTTGATTTAGGAACGGGTTCTACTTTAATTAAAGATATTTATTCTGATAATACTAATATTAATACGGGAGTGGGTTCTTTTACTATTGTAAATGGTAATATTAATGATTTAGATTTAGATATAGGAGTAGGTAAAACTAATATTACATCAATGATTACTGGTCATAGTACTATTGATATAGGAATAGGCTCTTTATCTTTAAATTTAATTGGTAATAATTATACTTTTAAAGTAAATAAAGGTATTGGTAAAGTGGTAATTGATAATAAAGAAGTAAGTGATAACGAAGTACTAGGAATGGGCTCTAACACTATAAAATTAAATGGTGGAATAGGGGATACTACCGTTACATTAAATAAAGATAGATAATATTTAAGAAAATATTAAGGTTTTATAGATAGGAATCTGCTATAATGATAAAAGATAAGGAGAAAGATAATGATGCATGAAATTGATTTAGATAATTTACCGAGAAGGAAGACTTATGATTGGTTTAATTCTTTTAATAATTCGACATATGGTCTTACTGTAAAGTTAGATGTTACTTCATTAGTAGAACATACTAAGAAACATAATGAATCATTCTTTATAAATATGTTATATATTGTTGTTAAAGCACTTAATAGTGTCGATAATTTAAGAATGAGATTTGAAAATAATAAACCTGTTTTATATGATGAGATAAATCCCGCTATTACAGTAATGACAAAAAATGAGATATTTGAAAATGTTAGACTTATAAATAAAGATAATTATAAAGAATTCTATGAGATGGTTAAAGAGAGAATAGATAAGGCTAAATATCAGGATAAATTAAATAATGAAAGTTATAATTCTACTGCTAGTTATAATGAATACTATATAACTTGTTTGCCATGGACTGATTTTATTAGTATGACGCATCCTATTCCTGAAGATAAAAGTTCACAGACTGTACCTAGAGTATGTTGGGGTAAGTATGTAGAAAATAATGATAAATATGAAATATCTTTAAATATAACAGTTAGTCATGTCTTTGTAGATGGTTATCACTTATCTAAAGTATTTAATAATGTTCAAGAATTATTAAATGATACTACTAATGTACTTAAATAGGAGGATTTATGATAGAAATTAAAAATGTAAGTAAGACTTATAATGGTAAAAAGAAAGTATTAAAGAATATTAGTTTTAAAATTGAAAGTGGTGAGATATTTGCTTTTATTGGTCATAATGGGGCAGGTAAAACTACTATGATAAAGTGTATTATGGGTATTCTTGATTTTGAAGAAGGTGATATATTAGTAGATAATAAAAGTATTAAAGAAGAGCCTTTAGAATGTAAGAGAATAATGGCATATGTTGCTGATAATCCTGATTTATATGAAAATATGAAGGCAATTGATTTTATTAATTTTATTTGTGATATGTATGAAGTATCAGAGGATATTAGAAGAGAAAATACGCTAAAGTATGCTAAAATGTTTGAGATAGAAGATAAATTAAATGATGATATATCAAGTTTTTCTCATGGTATGAAACAAAAAATTGCTTTAATTGCTGCTTTAGCTCATAATCCTAAAGTGTTAATAATGGATGAACCATTCGTTGGTTTAGATCCTAAGGCTGTTTATGACATGAAAGAAATAATGAGAAATATGGCTAAAGAAGGTAAGACAATATTTTTCTCTACTCATATTCTTGATGTAGCGGAAAAATTATGTGATAGAGTAGCTATTATTAAAGATGGAACTATTGTTAAAGTAGGTAAGATGAAAGATATCAAGGGTGATGAATCGTTAGAGCAGGTATTCTTAGAACTAGGTGAAAAATAATGAAAACACTATCACTATTAAAAGCTGTTCTTACTTGTGATATGAATATGTTTAAATATTCTGCTGGTAAGAATGCTAGTACTAAAAAGAAGATATTATTACCAGTATTTCTTTTCTTGACTATGGGTTATTCTATTGGCTACTATGCCTATATGATAGGTAAACCATTACATGAAATTGGTTTAACTTATGTAATGCTTAGTTTATTTATATTTATGGTTAGTATTATAACGATAATTGAAGGTATTTATAAATCACAAGGAATACTATTTGAATGTAAAGATAATGATTTATTATTTTCATTACCAATAAAAAGGAGTCAAATACTATTTGTTAGAATATTTAAATTAATATTATTTCAGTATATATATAATTTAATGTTTTTATTACCTGCTTTTGTTATCTATATTTATTTTGAACATCCTAGTATAAGTTTTTATATAATATCTTTTATTATGACTATACTAATACCAATTATACCTACTGTTATATCTAGTATCTTAGGTTATTTGGTTAAAATGGTATCAAGTAAATTTAAATCAAAGAAGATAATGCAAACAATACTATCTAGTATTATCTTTATGGGTATCTTTTTCTTAAGTTTTAATTTAAATAATTTTATCCTTAATATAGCAAGTAGGGCTTCTAGTATTAATGATATGTTAACGAGAATATATTACCCAGTAGGAGCTTATACTATATTAATAGATAAGTTTGATATCATGGTATTTTTAAAATTATTATTAATAAATATTATTCCATTTATATTATTTATTTTACTAGGAGGTAAATATTACTTTAAAATAATAGAGGGCTCTAAAGAAAGTATAGTAAGAAAAAGTAAGAATAAAAAAGAAGTATATAAAAAGAATAGTCCTATTAAGGCTTTAACTATAAAAGAATTAAAGAGATATTTCTCTTCACCTGTATATATGTTTAATACGATATTTGGTTTATTTTTAGTACTAGTATTAACAATACTTTTATGTATTAAAGGAAATAGTATTATAGAGATGTTACTTAGTAATGAGGAGTTAAATATAAATATTTCGATACCAGTTATTTATTATGTTTTGGTACTATTCTCATGTTTGATGACTTCGATAACATCTTCTAGTGTATCACTAGAAGGTAAGACGATAAATATTACGAAGAGTTTGCCTATTAGTGAGAAGGATATTTTTAAGTCTAAGATAATTTATCCATATATTATTGAATTACCTTTTGTTATTATATCTGAATTAATGTTCTTTATTATATTTAAAGTTAATATTATTTATATATTGTTAATATTTAGTATGAGTATTAGTTCTATTACTTTATCTAGTATTTTAGGATTAGTTATTAATTTGAAATATCCTAAGATGAATGCTTTAAATGATACGGAAGTAGTTAAACAAAGTATGAGTAGTATGGTAGCGGTATTTATTAATATGGGGATTATTATTATCTCAGTAATGGGTATTTTTGCTTTATATGATAAGTTAAATATTTATTTATTACTTGGCATACATGTACTTATTATTATTTTAGTAACTATTGTTTTATATTATATTCTTATGAATAAGGGTATTAAAGAATATAGAAGTATTAATGTATAGTTTATTATGTTCACTCTAGATCTATGGTTCTAGAGTGTTTATTTGAGCCAAGGTATTGTCTCAAATAAATATATCAACCATATTTATTATATATAAGCAAAAATATATACTAAAATAATAGTAAAAATATTAGAAAATATGTTATAATATTATCGAATGGAGGTTTTTGATATGAATAATAAAATAACTGAAGGTATGGAAGTTTTAATATTTAGATATATTCCAGAATGGGGATATAATCAAGATAATGAACATTATATTATTGGTACTGTTTTGAAAAAAGAGAAGTATGATGATGTATCTTGTCATGATAATTCTTGGCAGAAACAAGTATATACAGTACTTGGTGAAGATGGAGAAGTTTATATAGGTAACTATGGTATGGGCTTAGTAGGAAATAGTTTCTTTAGAACAAGAGAAGATCAAATTAAATTCTTAAGAAGAAATATTGCTATAAATAATGCAAATATTTTTATCCTTCAACATAGAAATAGTGAATATAATGAACAAATTGATTTGTTAACACAAAAAGAAGAAGTTAAATGTTCTACTAGAACATTGAAGAAATAGAAATACATAGGTTTAAAGCTTATGTATTTTTTCTATATTAATGTTGCAAAATAACTTAAAATATTAGAAAAATAAGAAAATAATAACAAAACATTGAAAGTTATGATATAATTAAACCATAAGGAGGTTTTGTTATGAATAATGAAACATTAAAACAAATAATAAGTCAAATAAAAAAATATGGTTTAGTAAATGTATTTAAAACTATAGGCAATTTTGAAAATTGGATGTCAAGTATTAACTCTAAACAAATAGATAATTTTCTTAGTTTGAATATAGAACCTAAAGAAGTAGAAAATTTTAGGAACATATTGATTGATAGAAACTTGCTAAGTTGTCAAGATTATTCAAAAAAAGTTGAAGCAATATCAAAATTAAAAAATGGTGATGGATGTTGGCATCTTTTTCATAGAATATGTAATCCTAAGTTTTTAGAAAGCAGAAACTTTTATAAGGACATAGAAATGATAAGCAAAGCAGAAACTGCTAGGTACTGTTTAAACGCACTTGAAGAAAACTTATTTATAGATAGTCCATATCATACTGAGGATTTAAAATTGATTGTGGAAGCAAAAGATTCATATACAGCAGAGGCTCTAGTAGGTGTAGCACAAAGTATATTTTCAATAAATAGTCCATATCATCAAAAAGATATGTTATTAATATCAAAAGCAAATCATTCAGTAGATAATTTAGTGTATTTAGCCACTAATGAAAATTCATTAAAAGATAAATATCATTTAGAAAATATGCATATTTTAGCAGAACACACCAATGCTAATGAAGAATTATTTGAAATCATGACTTATAAGAGAATTATTCAAGGAAAAGATTATCGTAAAGAAGTAGAAATATTAAAGAATGCTAAAAATAGAATGAATGCTAGAGCATTATATTATTATATAGTAAATCCAAGAGAAAAATTCTTTCATGATGCTGAGTATATTAGTAGTTTACCAAAAGAACTATATGATTTATTAGGTAAGAGTTCTAGAATATTTGATCATAATCTTATAGCAGGTAGTAACGATCCAGAATACTTAAATAATTTAATTAAGATAAGTAATATGGATGAAAGGCTTGTTATGCACTATACTGCTCTTTTAATGAATCCATATTTTATAAGTAATCAATATAAAGATTTTGATTTAAAAGTATTAGAGAGTATTACTGATTTTGATATCTTTATGGATTTATATACTTTAATTTATGATAAGTTAGATATAGTAGATAATACTCATCATCAAAGTGATGTAATTTTATTAAGTAAAACATTAGATTCTAAAATTCGTAAATGGCTTATAGAAAGAATGACAAACGAAAATAATAACAATTATGATTATGATATAGAATATATTACTAAATTAAAATTAGATTCGATTAGTGATGAAATAAAAGAAGAAATGAAATATTATTTATTTAAGGAAAAAGGAATAAATGATTTAAAACATAGGGAAAAACTAGAAAGTCTTTTAACTGGTGTGATGGTAGAAAGACACGAATCATTACTAGATTATTTAAATAAATTAGAGGAAGAATTAGATACTAAAGAAATAGAAGAACCAGTATCAAATAAAAAAGCAAAATCTAGAGTTTTAAGTTTATTTAAAAAAGATAAAAGATAATACATAGGTTTAAAACTTATGTATTTTTTGCTATAATATAAATGTGATGTAAGTATGATATTAAATGTAAGCGGAAGAACTGATATAGTGGCTTTTTATACTGAGTGGTTTATGAATAGATATAAAGAAGGATATGTTATGGTAAGAAATCCTTTTAATTATCACTTAGTAAATGAAATATATTTTGAAGATGTTGATTTAATAGTTTTTTGCACTAAGAATCCTCTTCCTATAATAGATAGAATAAAAGAAATAGATAAACCAATACTATTTCATATAACAATAACTCCTTATAATAAAGATACTGAGCCTAATGTTATAGATAAAAAAGATATAATTGAGGGAGTAAAAGAGTTATCTAAGATAATAGGAATAGATAATATATATATTAGATATGATCCAATATTTTTAAGTGATAAATATAATATAGAATATCATATAAAAGCTTTTAATAAATTATGTAGTATGCTAAATGGTTATGTAAAACATATTATAGTATCATTTATAGATGATTATAAGAATGTTAGAAAGAATAATAATATTTTAAAAATAAAACCATTTACTAAAGAAGATTATAAGTTACTAGGAGAGTCTTTTAGTAAGATAGCAGGTAATAATAATATGACAGTTCAGACTTGTGCTGAAGAAGAAACATTAGAAGAATATGGCTTTATAAAAGAAGAATGTTTATCTCATACACTTGCCTATAAGTTAACTGGTAAGTCTTATAAGAATTGGACTTCAAGAAAGAATAAGTATTGTAATTGTGTTAATATGGTAGATATAGGTGTATATAATAGTTGTAGACACTTTTGCAAGTATTGTTATGCTAATTATGATGAGAATAAGGTAATAGAAAATTATCATAATCATGATGTTAATTCTCCATTACTAATAGGTAATATAGAAGATAATGATATTATTAAAAGAAGATATAAATAATGTATTAAAATTATAATTTATATAGTATAGATAATTATGTTAGAGTTAAAAATAAGATATAGTATAAGTGAAGATACGTTAGAAAAAATAAAACAAGCCGAAAATAAGCCGATTTTAAACCAAAATTAAGCCAAACAATAAAAATATTTGATAAGAAGACCATAGGCTTCTTATCACCTAATGAGATTATAAGCTCATTAGGAAATAGATAAAATTAATCTAAAGTAGATGAAATATTCTACTTTTTTTGATATAATGATTATAGAGGAATAAATATGAAAAAATTAAATTCAAATCATTTAAAAATAATAGCAATAATAGCAATGACAATAGATCATCTAGCAGATTTACTTTATCCTAATATGCAAAATAATATTGTACCTATAATATTACATGTTATTGGTAGAGTGACTGCTCCTATTATGTTTTTCTTTATTTGTGAAGGATATCATTATACTAAAAATCTAAAAAAATATATAACAAGATTATTTATCTTTGCTATAATATCACACTTTGCATATTGTTTTGCCTTCGGTATAAATTATATACCATTTGCTACTGGTAGTGTATTTAATCAAACTAGTATTATGTGGTCACTAGCTTGGGCAGTAGTAGCTTTATATGTAGCTAATGGTAATAATAAGTTAAAAGAATATCAAAAATGGATATTAGTGATATTAATAAATGTAATATCTTTTCCTGCTGACTTTAGTTCAATAGCGGTAATGAGTATACTATCTATGTATTCTGCTAGAGGTAATTTAAATAAACAAATGAAAGCTATGATGTTATGGTTATCATTATATGCCTTAATATCATTTATCTTTGTAAATAAAATATATGGAATAATATCTTTATTTGCAGTACTAGTATATCCACTACTAAAGAATTATAATGGAGAAAGAGGAAAAATAAAATGGTTAAAATGGTTCTTCTATCTATATTATCCATTACATTTAGTATTAATAGGAATATTAAGAATAATACTATATGGTAATATACCAATATTATTTAGTTAAATATAAAAAATATTAAGAGGTGAAAAATATATATGAATAAAATAAAAATAAAAGGAATATATAAACATTTTAAAGGAGACCTATATCTAGTTGAAGACATAGCAATAAATAGTGAAACAGAAGAGGAATATGTTATATACAGAGCTTTATACGGAGATAATAAACTATATATAAGACCATATAATATGTTTATATCAGAAGTAGATCATCATAAATATCCAGAAATAAAACAAAAATATAGATTCGAATTACAAAATATAAAAAGTGTAAAAAAATAAATATAAAATATTAATATTAATAATAGCTGGCATTACATAACTTTTGGATAGTGATACTTTATTCGTATAACAAAAAGAGGATTAGATCAATTTCTAATCCTCTATTAAAATAATTAATATTATAAATTATAATTCCTTTACAAGAGGGTTAAAACTTTCAATAGCGGCAACTAACTTAGGATGTCTAATAACAAAATGTATTGTTGGATTAGAATTTTTTGAAATAATAACATGATTATTTTTTAAAATAGTTATCGTTATATTTTTGAAAGTTTTATCTTCTTCAGTTAAGACATTATAATTCTTATTATTCTTAGCATATTCATTCATTAATTTTAAATGTTCTATATATTCTTTATAAGTATAGTTAATTATTTTATCTATGAATAAATTATTTAATAAAAGGGAAGGCATATCACTTATAAATTAATCTTTCTTTAAAAATAAATGGTATTCCTTTATATTGCTTTCCTTATAAATTTCCATAAGTGGTTTAGCTTTTTTAAGAAGTAAATCACTTGTTTCTTTATAGTATTTAATTTCATTTTTATTAGTGGTTAAATAATACATACCTTTATTATGAAAACCATTTATACATTCTCCATATAAAGCTGCTGCTGATACATAGTTTACCGGAAAAATTAAATAATGGAGAATTTAATTATAAAAAAGTATATGATGTAGATAAAAATATCAAAGTTATGAATATTACTCCTGATGCTGGACCAGATATAAAGTTTTATGATTATAATGATACTATATATACACTATATGATAATAATACAGATAATAAAATAAATGATAGTTATGATATGTATTTGAAAGCTAATTATAGTTTAAGTGATTATCTAAAATGGGAATATTCAACAGAATTTCTTGGTAAAAAAATAGATTATGATTTTATGTCTAATTATGTTTATGTAAAAAATAATGTTTTATATAGTAAGAATTATGGTAATGAGAAGTATCCTACTACTGAAAAAGTAAGTGGTAATTATGAAGGTGAAAAAATAATTAGAATATATAATGAAAGAATAGTAAAAACAGATAAAGCCTTTTATGAATTAATGAGTTATTTTGATACTGATTTAAATAAAACAGTTATTACTACAGTAAAAATTAATATGTTAACTAAATATTATGATGAAGTATTAACATTCACATATAAATATGTAGTATTAAAAGATTTAACTCTTATACCTATAAATGATATTATGGAAAATAGAGTAAGAGAATATCAATACGATTATTTCTTAAGTGGATTTAACTATATGAGTGAAGTTAGGTATGAAGAATGATGAGAGAAGAAGATGTATAGAGTAAAATAATTGAGTTAGATACATTCTAGCTCTTTTTAATTTATAAAATCAGTGATATAATTATATATAGAAGTTCACTAATATATTAGATAGGAGGAAAAATATGAAAAAAATCTATATCGTAACAGGAGCAAATGGCTTTTTAGGAAATAATATTATAAGAAAGTTAGAACAAGATGATAATAATGAAATAAGAGCTTTCGTTTTAAATGGCGAATCAATAAAATCATTAGAAAAATTAAAGTGTAAAATATATTATGGAGATGTTACAAAGAAAGAAACCTTATTACCTCTTTTTGAAAACATAGATGGTAAAGAAGTATTTGTAATTCACTGTGCAGCAGTTGTATACATAAAGACTAAATATAATCCACTTGTTTATAATGTAAATGTTAATGGTACTAAAAATGTAGTAGATAAAGTACTAGAAACAAAAGCCAAACTTATTTATATTAATAGTGTACATGCTATTCCAGAGAAAGAAAATAATGATTTAATAGAAGAGATAACTGATTTCAATCCTGATGAAGTTCATGGATTATATGCCAAAACAAAAGCTGAAGCAGCAAAATATGTTATGAATGCAGTTAAAAATAAAAACTTAAATGCTTGTATTATTCATCCATCAGGAATTATAGGACCATATGATTATGGTAATAGCCATTTAACTGAATTAGTAAGAGAAGTATCAAATGGAAAACTATTTGCCACAGTAAAAGGAGGATATGATTTTGTTGATGTTAGAGATGTAGCGACCGCTATTATTACTGCCTCTAAAAAAGATAATAAAGGAGAATGTTATATCTTATCAAATAGATATATAACAATTAAAGAACTATCAGATTTAATATGTGATGTACAAGGTATAAAAAAAATAAAAATAATATTACCAATTTGTTTAGCAAAAATAATAGCACCTTTTTTTGAAGCATATTATAATTTAAAAAAACAAACACCTCTCTTTACAAAGTATTCATTATATACATTATCCTCTAATTCTAATTTTAGTAATAAAAAAGCTAAAGAAGAGTTAGGATATAAAAATAGAGATATGAAAGATACTATAAAAGATACTATAAGCTGGCTTAATAAAAAAGGAGAAAAATGAAAAAGAAAATAACAATTATTACTACATTGATAATAGTAATATTAATAATTATAGTTTTATATGCACTATATCATTTAAATTATATAGAGCATAAGAAATATACAAATAAAGATTTCAATATAATGACTTATAAGAGTAAGATAGATAAAGATAATGATGGTATAGATGATCAAACAGATATATTAAATAATGCAAGAGATTATATAAAAACAAAACCTAAATATAAGAGTAAATATTATACTACAGGCTATCCTGATGATGAATATGGAGTTTGCACTGATGTAGTAGCTTTTGCCCTAAAAGATGCAGGCTATGATTTAATGGAATTAGTAAACGAAGATATTAAAGCCAATAAAGATTTATATAATATAGATAGTATTGATAAAAAGATAGATTTTAGAAGAGTTCAAAATTTAAAGATATATTTAGATAATAATGCTATAAGTCTTACTACTGATATAAATAAAATAGATAAGTGGCAAGGTGGAGACATCATTGTATTTAAAAAACATATTGGAATAGTATCAGATAACAGAAATAAAAAAGGAATATCTTTTATTATTCATCATGCTAATCCTTATCAAAGATATTATGAAGAAGACATTTTAGAATATCGTGATGATATAGTTGGCCATTATAGAATTAGTTAGAAAAATAATAATTTGTAAAGGAGCGTCAAAAATATGGAAGAATACAATAATGAAAAGTATATGGTGCTTGAAAATGTAGAAAATTTATTTAAAAGAATCAATCGTTTTGGAAATGAATATAATTATTGCTTTAGCACATTTAAACCTCAATCAGCATTACCAATAGCTCTTGGAGCAGTTGGAGGACTAATTGAGGTGGCCAAACAAAAAAATAATATAAGTGGATATTTTGTTAATAAGAATGAAAATGAAATTTGTCTAATCCCCGTTATACTTGATGACCATAGAGTTATGCAAATTGATATTAATGGATATATTGATATAAAGCCAGAAGAGATTAAGAAAATAAAAATTAAAAATGAAGATTTTATATATAAAAGAATCACCATTATTCTAAATGATGGCACAAAATATGTAATGAACTCTGCTAAAAAGATTAAAGGTGCAAATTATCATCAAGAAAACTTGAATAAATTTATTGAAATTTATAAATAGTAATTTATTGAATAAACAAAAATTGCACTCCACTAGAATTAATTCGTGAGTTAGATTTTTCCTTTTTTGCTTCCAAAAGTATTTACTTTTATGCTTACATA
>OLPF01000210.1_pt1 | contig 69284 bp, 68 predicted proteins | sample 1673121 | NCBI WGS metagenome assembly OLPF01 (sample SAMEA3136756, study PRJEB25190) | human gut metagenome
CATACGCCGTGTCCTTGCTCGTTTCAGAGTGAAAGATAAGAAAGATAAGATGTTGGTCAGAAGGGTGAATGACCGAAGGATCAGTCCCCGTCGTATGCTTTCTGGAAGATCGCAATGATCTGCTCTTTGGTGGCCTTTCTGGGGTTGGTGGCGGCGCAGGCGTCCTGCATGGCGTGCTCGGCCATAATCTCGAAGTCCTCCGGCTTGACGCCCAGGGAGCGCAGGTTCTGGGGGATGCCCAGGTACTTGCCAAAGGTCTTCAGGGCATAGACGCAGGCTTCGCCGGCCTCGAAGGGAGACATGCCCTTGACGTTGATGTCCATGGTCTCGGCGATGACAGCGAACCGCTCCAGGTTGCCGATCAGGTTGAACTCCTGAACATAGGGCAGCAGGATGGCGTTGCAGACGCCGTGAGGCAGGTTATAGAAGCCGCCCAGCTGGTGGGCCATGGCGTGGACATAACCCAGGGAGGCGTTGTTGAAGGCAACGCCAGCCAGATACTGGGCGTAAGCCATTTCGGAACGGGCCTTCATATAGTCGCCGTTGGCCACGGCCTGGGGCAGGTAGTGGACGATCTTGTCAATGGCCTTGATGGCAGCCGCGTCGGTCAGGGGGTTGGCGGCGGTGGAGACATAGGCCTCGACTGCGTGGGTCAGCGCGTCCATACCGGTGGCAGCGGTCAGGGAGGCCGGCATGCCGACCATCAGCTCAGGGTCATTGATGGCGATGGCGGGGGTGACTCTCCAGTCCACGATGCACATCTTGACTTTACGGGTGGTGTCCGTGATGATGCAGAACCGGGTGATCTCGGAGGCGGTGCCGGCGGTGGTGTTCACGGCCACCAGGGGGGGCAGGGCCTCGTGGGCCTGGTCCACGCCCTCATAATCGGAGATCTTGCCGCCGTTGGTCGCGACCAGACCGATGCCCTTGGCGCAGTCGTGGGAGGAGCCGCCGCCCAGAGACAGAATACAGTCACATTCGTTCTCATGGTAGAACTGCTCGCCCTCGACCACGTTGGTGTCCTTGGGGTTCGGCTCCGCCTTGCCAAAGACGGCGGACTGCACCCCGGCGTCAGCCAGGATCTTCTGGATGCGGGCGGTCATGGGGTTGGCGGCCAGGAAGGCATCGGTCACGATCATGGCCTTGGTGCCGCCGATGCTCTTGATGAGGTGCCCGGTCTCCTCGACGGAGCCTTCTCCGAACACGTTTCTGCTGGGTACGAAATAATAGGTAGACATACTCTGTTCCTTTCCTTTCTGACACGAGGTCACAGGGCCAGCCACGGCGGTGGGCCGTTGGTCAGGGCCGGCGGATATGGGGAGGGCGGAGGAGCGTGGCCCCTCCGCCCGCTGCACACATTTTCTAAAGCGGCTTCTGCTTACTTCTCAGGATAGAAGCCGGAGGGAGTCTCGTTGAGGTTGATCATGATATTCTTCTGCTGGGTGTAGTGCTCCAGGATGACCTTATGGGTCTCACGGCCGATGCCGGACTGCTTGTAGCCGCCGAAGGGAGCGCCGGAGGGGATCTGGTTGTAGGTGTTGACCCACATACGACCGGTCTCGACCCCGCGGGCCACGCGAATGGCGCGGTTGATGTCGCGGGTCCAGACAGCGCCGCCCAGACCGTAGACGGAGTCGTTGGCCATGGCGATGACCTCTTCCTCGGTCTTGAACTTGATGACCACGGCCACCGGCCCGAAGATCTCTTCCTGAGCCACGCGCATGTCGTTGGTGGCATTGACGATCAGGGTGGGCTTCATGAAGCTGCCGTTGGCGCAGGCGCCGTCGGTGTAAGGCTCACCGCCGCAGGCGATGGTCGCGCCCTCTTCCTTGGCCAGGTTCACATAGGACATGATCTTACGCAGCTGGCCCTGGTCGACCTGGGCGCCCATCTGGGTGTTGGGGTCCAGAGGATCGCCGACGTTCACGTTGTTGAAGGCCTTGACGGCGGCCTCCACGAACTTATCGTAGATGCCCTCCTGCACGAACACGCGGGAGCCGGCGCAGCAGACCTGGCCCTGGTTGAACAGGATGCCCAGCTGCAGGCCGTCGATGGCCATGTCCCACTTGCAGTCGTCGAAGTAGATGTTGGCGCTCTTGCCGCCCAGCTCCAGGGTGGCGGGGATGAGCTTGTCGGCAGCTGCCTTGGCCACGTCCAGGCCGACCTCGGTGGAGCCGGTGAAGGCCAGCTTCCGGAAGCCGGGGTGGTCCAGCATGTACTGACCGGAGCGGGAACCGCCGCCGGTGACGACGTTCAGCACGCCGGGGGGCAGCAGGTGGCCGATGAGCTTGACCAGAGTCAGCACGCTCAGAGAAGTGGTGGAGGAGGGCTTGAAGACGATGCAGTTGCCGGCGGCCAGGGCGGGGGCCAGCTTCCAGGCGGCCATCAGGAAGGGGAAGTTCCAGGGGACGATCTGGCCCACAACGCCGATGGGCTCCCGCAGGATCAGGCTCATCATGTTGCCGTCCAGCACAGAGGCCTTGCCCTCTTCGACCCGGATGGCACCGGCGAAGTAACGGAAGTGGTCGGAAGAATAGGGAACGTCAATGGCCATGGTCTCACGGATGGGCTTGCCGTTGTCCATGGACTCGATGGTGGCCAGCAGCTCGGCGTTCTCGTCGATGATGTCAGCGATCTTTTCCAGGATACCAGCTCGCTCTGCGATGCCCATGTCCCGCCAAGCAGGGAAGGCAGCCCAGGCGGCCTTGACGGCGGCATCGACATCTTCCTTGGTGGCCTCGGCGCACTCGGCCAGCTTCTCGCCGGTGGCGGGGTTGTAAGCGGTGAAGACCTTCCCGTCGGAGGCGGGGACCCACTGTCCATTGATGTAGAGGTCATATCTTGCATCCAGGTTGGCTTTCATAGTTGGTGCTCCTTTCTATCTTGGCAGGGGTTTCTACGTACCCTGCATATCAGCTCGTTTATAATCGAAATTCTGTGGAGGATCGGTTTGATCCTGCAAGAGGAAGTTCCTTTCCTTGCTTTAAGTTATACCACAGCCGAGCCGAAATGGGAAACACCGAAAACTGATGGAGCCTATCACAAAAACTTATCACTTTTTCTTATGGCTGATTTTTTGGGGATTCAGGCCTCGTTCTCCCGCGCCTCCAAGTCCTCCCGGATGACCTGGAAGAAGTGGTCTGCCGCCACGCTCACGGGGGGCATCTTCCGCAGCGCCAACGTGCGGATGCGGAACGAATCCCCCTCGATGGAAAACACGCTCACGTCACGGGCGAGCTTCTGCTCCATCCCCCCCGGCAACGGGGCGATGCCCAGGCCGGCCTGGACCAAGATGGTGGCTTCCAATAAAGTATTGACCCGCTGGACGGGATTATTCGCCAGCCCCAGGCGGGTGTAATACTCCGGCAAGGGCTGGGACTTAGCGTCGTCGCTCTGGTCCTCCACGCGGAAAATGGTCTGCCCCGTCAGCTCCTCGGACGAGACGAACTGCCGCCCTGCCAAGGCGCTGTGGGGGCCGGTCATAAAGCGGACCTGCTCGCTGCTCAGCTCCAGTTCCTCGTAGCCCTCGTCCAAATGCAAGCCAAAGTCCGGGACGATCACCACGTCCAGCTCCTCGTCGGCCAGGCCCTGGAGCATGGCGTCCCGGCTGCCGTCCTTCAGGGTCAGGTTGGCCTCCGGGTGCATCTGCTTAAACAGCCTGAGATAGTGCGGGATGCCCTCCTGGGCATACGGCCCATGGATGCCCAGGCGCAGGTCCCGCTTCTCCCCATCGGCGATGGAGCGGGCCTGCTTCACCGCCCCGGTATACTGGGACAAAATGCTCTGGCATTGCCGGGCAAAAAACGCCCCGGCGGGGGTGAGCTTCACGCTGCCGCCGCCCCGCTCGAAGAGCTTAAAGCCCAGCTCCTCCTCAAACTGTTTGATCTGCTGACTGATGGCCGCCTGGGCCACAAAGCACTCCCTGGCGGCTTTGGTAAAGTTCAGGTGTTTGGCCACGGATAGGAAATACTCGATCCTACGAAAGCTGCTCATAGAGCGTGCCTCCCCTCTGATAAAATACAATTTCTTGCCCTTATTTTAAAAAGAATTTCGTGGTTTGTAAAGGGTGGAAGCAACTCCGATCGCTTGACAGTGTGAAGCGTTCTCTTTATAATCTTTTGTATGATAGCGATAGGAGGTGTTTGTATGCTGGATGAAAAAGACCTGCAAGCAATTGACCAGTTGATGGCCCACCGCATGAATATCATCCTGGAATCCGAGATCTCCCCCAAGCTCAACCTATTGGCCAAGGCAATTCGTAATTTGTACACAGCCACCTAAACAAAAACTGCTGACCCACGCAAGGTCAGCTTTTTCTATGCTTCTATCAATATAATTAGGAATGGAATGTCACACCATGAAAGCTTTCAGTAAAGGACAGATTTTTGATCACCCACAGTTAAAAGGAATTTTCTCGGAATTTCGTGAGGCACTCAATGAGGAAATCAGCTATATTGAAAAAAATGGACAATCCTCTATTTTACTCTATGCTGGACAAAAACTTGAAACCCGCACATCAGAATACTGTTATCGCTTCCAAGTTGAATACATGCCCGTGCTTCCTCCCGACACTCCTTGCAAGCTTTTCGTTGGCCAACTTCAATTTGATGTAACAGTAGTTAGCGTGGAAGAAAGTGCGCTTACCGTTGCTTCTACAGTGAAACTGCCTGATACCATCGGAAAAGCTCGTCTAGACACAGGTGCAACGATATTGATGGAGCGTCTGATCCAGCGCATTGAACATATTGCCGATGAGAAAAATGAGATTGGAAAACATCTCATTCCGCTCGACGATCAATTACTTCCTCAGGGCACCGTGTACCTGTTCAAGCATTTATGTTCAGGCCAGGATATTATATTTCCCCAAGAGAATCGCCCCGCCCAAAACAAAGCGATCCAATCTGCACTTACAAATGATGTGACCTATATATGGGGTCCTCCCGGTACAGGGAAAACAACGGTAATCGGACAAATCATCGACGAGTTGTATAAACATGATCGTTCTGTTTTATTGGTGTCCCACACAAACACCGCCGTAGATGGTGCAATCAAAAAAGCAGACAAAAGCTATACCAACGCTCATGGTGAAAGTGAATCTACCTATCCTATTCTCCGATTCGGTACTTCCTCTGACCTTCCAAAAAGGACTTCCTTAGAGTCTCATATCGCAAATTTAGGAAAAGAACTCTATCAACAAAAAGCTGACCTAGAAAACCGCCAAACCACACTCCAGCAACGAATTAACAAAATCCGTTGGGTGCAGACCAATCAGTTAGATAAGGTGGAAGAGCTATTGCAGACGATTGACAACTGCGAAGCTCGTAAAAAGCAACTAGAACAAGAAGTCGATCATCTCTCTACACTCATCGATCATCAAAAAACGGATCCTTCCCTATATGACCACTATGTGAATTCTACAGAAATATATAATGATAAACTATCTGAGTATCACGCTGTCTGTAGTCAAGAGAAGAAAGTAAAACTTAACCTACGGGCGCTGTCTTTACAACTTCACACCACATCCCTTGAAATCCAAAAATATGATCAATGGTCAGAACTACGCACAAGACTTTCTAAATATCCTTCTAAAAAGATTTTGGAAGAAAAACTTTCAATGATCCATACACGCATCACCTCTCTTCTTTCCGGGATTCAAGCCCTTGAAGAAGAGGAACGTGTCGCTCAATTAACCATCTCAACCTATGAGAAGAAAAGTGCTTTTGGGAAGCTATTTGCAGGAAAGAGCGCTGTCCTACAAGCCAAATCTACTCTGGAGTCTATCAAACCTCGCCTACTTAAGGCAAAAGAAAATCTCCAGTCGCAAAGAGATGTAGAAAAGGAATATCAGCAAGAGATCGCCTCTCTCTTATCTCTACAAGAAAAGGTCACATCACTTACTCCTTCCAAAGATAAATCCTTTTATGTCTCTCTACTCCATCAGCTAGAAAGATCCATATCTATTGTTCAAAATGAGCTTCTTGTGTTCTCCGAGCAGAAAGATTGTCTGCAAAAGGAAGTAGAATCCCTGAACAAGCAACTCAACGAGAGTAAAGCTTCTTTTGACGCCTTTCACGCTTTACAGCAAGAACTTCAAAAAACCAAACAGCAGCTTGCTGATATAACGACTCGCATCCAGAAGGAAAGTAAGTCGTGTTCTTGTAAGTTGGGTGAAGAATATTTATATTGTTCTTCTTTTTACAACACGACTACTGTAAAAACAAGCTCTACAAATCAGGAGCGTTTTTCCGAACTGTCTGATCTGTTGTCCAGAACGATGACTGAATTAGGCATCGTTGATTTGTCGGCACTACAAGAAGAAAAAGAACGCTCTGAAGAATCTTTTCATGTACTGTCCAAGCAACTGCATGATATAAACAACAAAATACAAGAACTAGGACAACAAGCTATTCTCAATGCTAAAATCATTGGCACTACACTAGCAAAATCTTACTTAAGCGAATCTCTGCAAAAACGAAAGTTTGATACAGTCATCTTAGATGAGGCTTCTATGGCTTCCATCCCCGCACTCTGGTGTGCAAGCAATCTTGCGGAAAATAGCGTGGTTATCGTGGGGGACTTTCTTCAGTTGCCGCCGATTGTGATGGCAGAAACTCCCATGGCTCAGAAATGGCTGGGCAAAGATATCTTCCAGCACAGTGGGATGCAAGCTCAGGCAGAGCATAGAGAAACCTGCCCCGAAAACTTTATCATGCTGAACGATCAATTCCGTATGGAGCCTGATATCGCAAATATTGCAAATATATACTATGGGGAGTACGGCGGTCTATCCTCTGATGCACTAGAAAAATCCGAAGAGAGAGCGAAGGAGCAAGACGAATTTTATAAATGGTACCCCGGAAAAGAACAGGATCGCAATATTCATCTCATTGACACCGAGAGTCTGCACACTTGGGTGACAGGCGTTTCTCAAGGAACACACCATAGTCGGTTCAACTGTTTTTCTGCCGCCGTCGATGTTGAACTTGCATTTAAGCTGTTGGAGCGCAAATCAGCTAAGGCAGATTCTTCTGAGGCCTCCGTTCTTATCGTCGCACCGTATAAGCCTCACGTCGAAAAAATCAAGCAGCTCATCGAATTGGAATACAAAAACCGCGGCCTTCCTAAAAATTCAAACGATATTCAGGCTGGTACGATCCATAGTTTTCAAGGGCGTGAAGCTGATATTGTTATCTTCGATCTTGTGATTGATGAACCCCACTGGAGAGCTGGTTTGTTCTTAGACAGTAATAACTACAAAGAATACAACGACGATCTACGAAAAATGTTTAATGTTGCAATTACAAGAGCAAAATTCAAACTTTTTATCGTAGGAAATTTTTCGTATTGTCAAAAGAAAGCGAAAAACAACGCCTTGGCAGAGTTACTGAATACTTTGCTCAACCGATACAACCTCCCCAAAATCGATGCCAAAAGCATACTTTCTGACCTTGTGTTTTCTCAAAACACAGTGGTTTCTACAGACCAGGCTCCTGGTAGCTGTACTCTCTGTCGAGAGGATACCTTCGATCGGTACTTTATGCAAGATCTTCACTCTTTCACGAAACGATTGATCATCTATTCTCCCTTTATCAGTTAAAATCGTCTGAGTGTTCTATTGCCCATTTTTGCTGATGCTGTTTCTTCGGGTAAAAAAATTATCATTGTCACAAAGGCCTTATCAGACCGCAAAAAATCAGAACTTAGCCACTATCAAACATGTGAAAAACAGTTACACGATAGAGGTGTCATTGTAGTACATAAACAAGGCATGCACGAAAAGCTTGTTTTCATAGACGATGAAATTGTTTGGATGGGTTCTCTAAATGTATTAAGTTTTACTGGCTTAACAGGAGAATTCATGCAACGATGCGCAGATAAATCTCAAGCTGAAGATTTTGAGAAAACCATGTCTTTGCATTCTATTTGTGACATAGTTGCTCATTCGTATGTCCAGAAATGCCCCGTATGCGGAGGAGAGCTTCTCTTAAAAGAAAGCGCACAGGGTGGCGTTTACTGGGCCTGCGTGAACAACGATTACACAAGAAATCCCTCTCAGGAATATCCTACGGATGGTCTTCTTCGTTGCAGTAAATGCGGCGCTCCCTATTTATTTTCGATGAAAAAGGAACCTCGCTGGGTCTGCTCGAAAAATCCCAGACACTTTCAGAAAATGCGGAGAAATGATCTGAAATTGGAAAAAATGGCTGCTCTGATTCCCACAAAAGCTGCTCGGAAAAAAGTCGATGATTTTTTCGCACAAAAAGGAAAAGAGATCGGTAGGAAACCCTCTTCTCCTTCTGAAGAAAAAGCTGACCTACCCATCTCTAACGCATTTGACGAAGATGATCAACTAAAACTGTTCTAATATTACAAAAACCTCCCGTTTGGGAGGTTTTTTGTAATATTCACACCAGATCTTCCTCGGTGATCTCCGGCTCCGCCTGCTTCTTGGCCTTGCGCTCCTCCCACTTTTTGCTCACCTGCTCCAGCAGGTCCGGGATAAGCTCCACGAGACGGTCGGCGGGGCTTTCGGTGGCGGTGTCTACGGGGAGCATTTTGACGCTCGTGCCGCTGACCACCAGGAAGCCCACGGGGATGACCTTCAGGCCCGCGCCGCCGCCGCCGCCGAAGGGGTTCTCCCCCAGGTTCTTGGGGGCCTTGCCGCCGAACTCCGAGCCGCCGGTGCCAAAGCCCAGGGAGATGCGGGAGACGGGGATGATGGTGACCTCTCCGGCGGTGATGGGCTGGCCCACCACGGTGTTGGCGTCCACGGCTTCCTTGATCTTCTGGATGGTCTCGGCCATCAATTCACTGACAGGATGATTCTTTTCCATGGGTCTCTTCCTTTCCTTGGGCGGCCATGGCAGCCGCGCATTGCTTCGTCGTTCTTGGGGATGGGCCTGTTTTTTTCCGCTTCCGCAGGCCCCGGATCGCTTCCTTTAGGGTGGGCCAGAGGATCGACAGCAGCTGGGCCACGGAAATGGAACAGGCCGCCTCCACCGTGAGCCTGGGACTCTCGATCTGATAGTCCAGCGCCACCGACAGGTCCCGGTTCTTCACCGTAAAGTTGGCCTCCGTGAAGGCCAGCAGCGCCTCCAGCACGCCCCAGGCCTGGCCGTAGTGCATGGCCGCGTCCGCCGGGTCCGGCTCCCCCCACACCAGGTGCAGGGAGAGGGTATCGATGCGGATGGCGTGGCGCAGGTCCCCGACCATTTCTTTCAGCTTCGGCAGCAGGTCCAGCGCCAGGTCCAAAGCCCCGCCGGGGGAGAAGGCGTTTTTCAGGGTTTTGCGGCGGGGCGTTTTCTTCTTCTGCGGCCCGGCGGTCCGCTTTTTCTTTTTGGCGGCTTTCTTCTCGGCCTTTGCCTCCCGCTTTCTCTTCTTCTCTTCGGAGAGAGGATAGAGCGTGAGCCAGGCCGGGCCGACCCGGACCTTCACCCAGCCCCCGGTCTCGTCATACCCCGCCGCCGCGCCCAGCCGCAGAAAGGCCACGGCCAGCACCAGCAGGACCAGGACGAGCAGGATCACCAGCCCGATCATGGCGCACCCCCCGCTTCCGCCGGGATGCCCTCCGGCAGGGGCGGCAGGTCTGCCAGGTCAGACAGGCCGAAACTCCGCAAAAACGTCTGGGTCGTGCGGTACAGCGTGGGCCGCCCCGGCGCGTCCAGCGTGCCGCACGGCTCCACCAGCTCCCGGTCTAATAATACCCCCAGGGAGTGGGCGCTGTCCACCCCCCTGGCCTGGTCCAGATATACCCGTGTCACCGGCTGGAAATAGGCCACGAGGGCCAGGGTCTCCAGGGCCGACGCCGAGAGCTTGTCCGGCTTTTTCCGGGCCAGCAGGCCCCGGATGACCGCTCCCCACCGGGGGGCCGAGACGAGCTGCCAGCTCTCCTCCAGCTGCACCAGACGGATGCCCCGCGCCTGGGTCTCATAAAACGCGGCCAGGGCCTGGCAGGCGGCAAGGACCTGGTCCTCTTCCGCGTCCAGGGCCTGGGCCAATCGCGCTGTGGGCACCGGCTCTCCCAGGGCGAAGAGGATGGCTTCCACGGCCCGTTCCCGTTCTGCCTGTTCCACAGGGCATCCCTCCTTCCATTGGTTTGTTGATTCAAGTGGGGAGCAAGGATATCTCCGGGTCCTCCCAGTCCCCCGACAGATGGACCCGCCCGCCCCGGCACAGCTCCAGCAGCGCCAGAAACGCCGCCGTGGCCTCCGACCGGCTCCGGCTGGTGCGGAGGATCTCGTTCAGCCGCAGCGGCCCACGCTGCTCCAGCAGGGCCAGGAGTTGGGTGGCTTTGTCCTCCACCCGGTACGGCTCCGGCCGCACCACGGCCTGGAACTCCGCCAGGGCCGGGGGAATGGCCAGCTTCTGCCGCGCCTGCCAGGCGTTCAGGGCGCGGGTCAGATCAGACGGCTTGTGTTCATAGCGATAGACCCGCTGGAAAAACACGTTCTCCGGGGGCTTGGGGAAGCCTGCGCTCCCCCGCTGCCAAAGGGCTTCCAGCCGGGGCAGGACGGCCCGGACCCGCTGGGCGGACGCATGCCGCTGGCGGGCCTCCAGGGAGGCGATGAGCGCCGCCATTTCCGCCTGGGCCTCCTTGTCCTCCTGGGACAGGAGCATCCGGGTCTTGAGGAGCATCAGGTGGGAGGCCATGGCGATGAACTCCCCTGCCACCGCTAAGTCCAGCGCCCGTCTCGTCTCCATCCAGGCCAGAAACTGCTCTAAGATACCCGCCAGGGGAAGGTCTCGAATGGCGATCTTGTTCTTTTTCAGCAGGTGTAGGATGAGGTCCAGCGGCCCCACAAAGTCTTTGGTGGCCTCGGCCCCGTCCTTCACGATGCCCTTGAAATGATAGACCGGTCGCTCCATTTTGCTCTCTCCCTCACCGGGTCAGCAGGGAGAGCATCCCCAGGTAGGCAAAGTTCGCACCATTCAGCATTGCGTTCAGGACCAGGTTCCGGGCAGCCATCAGGAAGCCGTCCAGCAGGCCGAACCACAGGGCGGCCATCAGCACGATCATGCCGTAGCGCTCCAGCTGCATCCAGCGGCCGTACCACCGGTCCGGCAAAAACATGGCCAGCACCTTCGAGCCGTCCAGCGGCGGGAAGGGGATGAGGTTGAAGATGCCCAGGCCGATGTTCAGGCTGATGAGCAGGGAGAAGAAGGTCAGCGCCAGGCTCAGCCCCGTGCTCTCCCCCTTCACCTGGGCCACGGCGAAGAGCATACTATAAATGATCGTAGACACATACGCCAGCACAAAGTTCGAGGCCGGCCCCGCCAGGGCGGTGATGGCCATGCCCTGCTTGGGCTTTTTGAAATACCGGGGGTCCACCGGCACGGGCTTGGCCCAGCCGAAGCCCACCGCGATCATCATGATCAGGCCAAAGGGGTCCAGGTGGCGCAGGGGGTTCAGAGAGAGCCGGTGGCTCTGCTTGGCGGTGGGGTCACCCAGATGATAGGCCGCCAGGCCATGGCTGACCTCATGGATCACCAGGCACAGCAAAACGGCCGCGATGCGCAGGATCATCTGCCCCATGCTGGACCAATCCACCCCCTGGGCCAGCTGTGAAAACATACCCATAGTTCAGTTACTCCTTGATAGGATAAGTATAGCAGAAACGCGCCCTGTTCACACATGCCAGGGCAGTTTTTGCCAGCAGGATACTAAATTATAGCAAAAAAACGACCGCCTGACAAGCAGGCGGCCGTGAGAGAGCTTGGTCAAATGGTCAGGAAGCAGGCTCAGTCCGCCTGCACCTGCGCCAGGGTCCGCAGGAACGCCTTGCCATACTTCCGGGCCTTCACCTCGCCCACGCCGGAGACCTCCAAAAAGCCTTCCAGATCGGTCGGGCGGCGGCGGGCCATGTCGGCCAGCGTGGCGTTGGAGAAGATGACATACAGCGGCACCCCCTCCCGCTCGGCCAGGTCCCGGCGGGTCTGCTTCAGGGCCGTCAACACGCGCTCCGCTCCCTCGGAGAGCGGGGCACCCGGCGCGGAGGCGGACCGCTTGCGGGGCGCGGCAGTCTCGGCCGCCTGGGTCATGGAGACCGGTTTGCCGTGAAACAAAACCGCTCCGGAGGCCGGAGTAAAGCGCAGGGTCTTGTGTTGGGGTTCCGTGGTCACCACCCCCGCCTGTTCCATGGCGTCCAGATAGTCCCGCATGGTCTTTTTGTCGGTGCCTTTCATAATGCCATACGTAGAAAGCGTGTCCAGCCCCAGCTCCAACACCCGTTTGTCCTTGCTGCCCAACAGGGTGCGGATGATAAGGACTGCCCCCACATAATACCCCAGCTTCGCCTGCGCCCGCTTGATGCAGGATAAGATCATCTGCGCCTGGCGGGTGATGTCCACCTGGACAAACGACCGGCGGCAGTTGCCGCAGTTGCCGCACCGTGCCTCATGCCGCTGGCCGAAGTAGTCCAGAATATGCCCCCGCAGGCAGCGGGACGTTTTGCAGTAGCCCACCATGGCCTCCAGCCGCTGGTAGTCCCGCGCCTGGATCTCTTCCAGCTCCTCCGGGGTGAGGGCCTCGTTGTTGTCCCCGCTCTGGTGGATGAAAAACTCGGCGGTGGCCACGTCTCCTTGGGCGAAGAGCAGGATGCACTCTGCCGCCTCCCCGTCCCGCCCGGCGCGGCCGGCCTCCTGGTAATAGGCCTCCAGGCTCTTGGGCATGTTGAAGTGGAAGACATAGCTGACGTTGGACTTGTCGATGCCCATGCCAAAGGCGTTCGTTGCCACCATGACGGGAGCGCGGTCAAACTGAAAATCGTCCTGGTTCTGCCGCCGCTCGGCCTCGCTCAAGCCCGCGTGGTAGCGGGTGGCGGGGATGCCCCGCTGCCGCAGATGGTCGCAGACCTTTTCCACGTTGGCGCGGGTGGCGCAGTAGATGATGCCGCTGCGCCCGGCCCGGTCCTCCACCAGCTGGGTCAGCAGCGGGAGCTTCTGGGTGGGCCGGCGGACCTCGAAATAGAGGTTGGGCCGGTCGAAGCCCGTCACGATCTTCACCGGGTCGATCAGCTCCAGCCGCTGGACGATGTCCGCCTGGACCTCCGCCGTGGCCGTGGCCGTAAAGGCCGACACCACCGGGCGGTGGGGCAGCTTGGCCACGAAGTCGGGGATCTTTAAGTAACTGGGCCGGAAATCCTGCCCCCACTGGGACACGCAGTGGGCCTCGTCCACGGCGATCATAGAGATCTCCTGCTCCTGCATGAGCCGCAGAAAGCCCTCGTTTTCCAGCCGCTCCGGGGCGACGTACAGGAGCTTGTGCATCCCCTGCCGGAGCTGCCAGCAGGTCTCCCGATAGGATGCCTCGTCCAACGAGCTGTTGAGCAAGGCCGCCGGAATGCCCGCGCCGTTGAGCGCCGCCACTTGGTCTTTCATCAGGGAGATGAGGGGCGAGACGACCAGCGTCAGCCCCGGCAGGAGCAGCGCCGGGATCTGATAACACATGGACTTGCCGCCCCCGGTGGGCATGATGCCCAAGACGTCCCGCCCGGCTAAAATGCCGTCGATGAGCGGCTCCTGGCCGGGGCGGAAGTCGTCGTAGCCGAAGTATTGTTGTAGTACCATGCGTTTGGGCATTGCGGGTGGTCCCCTTTCTCGGTTTGGTCCGGTCTAGTGTAGCAGATTTTTCCCCGCAAAGATAGCCCCCTCGTTCATTTCCGACAGCCGCTGTGGATGGCCTGGGTCGGGCAGGCCCACTTGCAGTCGCCGCAGCGGATACACTCCAAGTCGTTGGCCTGCTTCACCGGGTCACAGCCCATGCCGCAGACCTTGGCGCATTTCCCGCAGGAGACGCAGGCGTCGGCATCCACCCGGTACCGCACCAGGGAGACGGGGTTAAACAGGCTATACACCGCCCCCAGCGGACAGAGGTACTTGCAAAAAGGCCGGTAGATGACCAGAGCGGCGAAGATCGTCCCGCCCAGCAGCACCATCTTCCAGGCATACAGCCAGCCGATGGTCGCCCGCAGGCCCTTGTTCAGCAGGACCAGGGGCAAGCCGCCCTCCAAGGCCCCCACGGGACAGAGCAGCTTGCAGAAATAGGGGGAGCCCTGCCCCAGGGCATCCACCAGACACAGGGGCAGCAGGACCACGAAGAGGACAAAGATCACATATTTTGCCTTCCGCAAAAGGCGATCTCCCCGGAAGGTCCGGATCTTTTTCGGAAAGGGGATCTTATGGAGCAGCTCCTGGATCAGCCCGAAGGGACACAGCCAGCCGCAGACCAGCCGCCCCATGACGGCCCCGACAAAGACCAGAAAGCCCGCCACATAGAACGGGGCCTTAAAATTCCAGCTGCCCAGCACCGCCTGAAACGCCCCGATGGGACAGGCCCCCACCGCCCCCGGACAGGAGTAGCAGTTCAGGCCGGGGACGCAGAGCGTTTTGCCCTTGCCTTGGTAGATCTTCCCCTGGGCAAACCCGATGAGATAGCTGTTGGTGAGCAAGGCCCACAGGGCTTGGAAGCCGTGCCGCCAGCTGCGCTTTCGCTTGGGCGCTTGTGTTTTTTTATCCAATGCCGATACACTCCAAGCAGATGTGGGTGGCCTTGGTCAGCACCACGGAGACTTCGCCCCGCATCGCGCCGAAGCAGACCAGCGCCGCCCCCACAACAATGAGCAAAAGCGGAAGGGTCAGGCGGCGCATCATGCGCCTTGATCCAGGTTCGCCAGCGCGTTTTCTACGATGCTGGTCCACTCGGCCAGATCGTGGCTGCCGAAGGAAGGCTCCCCGACGATATTGCCGTTTTCATCCACAAAGAAGCTCTCCGGGAAGGTCTCCATGTGGGCCAAACGGCCGTTGAGCCAGCCCGCGTCAGGCACCAGGAAGGGGTAGGTCGCACCGCTCTTCTCCACCATTTTTTTGGCTGCCTCCACGGTGGCCTGGTCAGGCTTGTTGTCGGCGCCGAGGGTGTCCGTCACGATGCTGATCACGCCCACGCCCTTGTCCTTCATGTTCTCATAGAGCTTTTGCAGTTCGGGCAGCTCCTGCACGCAGGGGGAGCACCAGGTCCCCATGGCGTTGACCAGGGTCAGCTTGTGTTCTTTGAAGATCTCCTGGGTGACGGTGTTGCCGTCCAGGTCCTGGGTGGTGAACTCGCCCACGGTGGTCACGGTGGACTTGCTGGTCTGATCGGTCTGGTCCGTCTGTTCGATCTGCGCCTGGCCGGCGTCGGGCTGGGTGCTTGCGTCGGCGGCGCTGTCCTGTCCGCCGCAGGCGGCCAGGAGGCTCAGGCTCAGCAGGCTCGCCGTCAGCGCAGCGAGAACTCGTTTGGTGTGTGTCTTGGTCATGGGTATGACCTCCTTTTGTCTTGATGGCCCATAGTATACCAGACAAATTCAGAAATCTCTATGAACTTTTTCTTAAATTTTTATTGAGACGCAGAGCCTCTTGCATCCCCGGTCAGATGGTGTTACAATAAACAAGTTGATTCGTAAGGAAAAGACGGATTTCGTCTTATGATTTTGGAGGTAAGCTAACATGTTCGTAAAACTGATCGAAACTCTGAAGGCCAATCCCCGCACCCTGGTCTTTACCGAAGGCGCCGACGCCCGTATCCTGGAGGCCACCGCTCGTCTGAAGAAGGACGGCTTCCTGACCCCCATCCTGGTGGGCGTGGAGGACGAGGTCAAGGCCGCTGCTGCCAAGGGCGGTTATGACATCGAAGGCGTGCGCATCGTGGACCCCGCCACCTACGCCGGCATGGACGCCATGGTCGAGAAGATGGTCGAGCTGCGCAAGGGCAAGATGTCCCCGGAGGACTGCCGCAAGAACCTGATGAAGGGCAACTACTTCGGCACCATGCTGGTGAAGATGGGCGAGGCCGACTGCCTGCTGGGCGGCGCCACCTACTCCACCGCCGACACCGTCCGTCCTGCTCTGCAGCTGATCAAGACCAAGCCCGGCAACAAGAACGTCAGCTCCTGCTTTATTCTGCAGCGTGAGAAGAACGGCGTGGACGAGCGCCTGTGCATGGGCGACTGCGCCATCCAGATCGATCCCGACGAGGATGCACTGGTCGAGACCGCCCTGGAGTGCGCCAAGACCGCCGCTACCTTCGGCATCGACCCCAAGATTGCTTTCCTGAGCTACTCCACCAAGGGCTCCGGCAAGGGCGAGGCTGTGGACAAGGTGAAGAACGCCTGCGATAAGGCCAAGGCCGCCGCTCCCGAGCTGGCCATCGACGGCGAGATGCAGTTCGACGCCGCCGTCTCCCCCGTGGTCGGTCAGCAGAAGTTCCCCGGCTCCAAGGTCGCTGGCCACGCCAACACCTTCATCTTCCCGGAGATCCAGTCCGGCAACATCGGCTATAAGATCGCCCAGCGTCTGGGCGGCTTCGCCGCTTACGGCCCCATCCTGCAGGGCCTGAACGCCCCCATCAACGACCTCTCCCGCGGCTGCGACGCCGACGAGGTCTATAAGATGGCCATCATCACCGCCGCTCTGGCCTGATCCCGGCGTTCTCCCTCTGAACAAACTGTGCAAGCAAATCTCCCCTGCTACGTCTGTGGCAGGGGAGATTTTTGCCTTGCGCCGGGGCTTTGTGCCGTGTTCCGCTCAGAGGGTGCCTCGTTTTCTTCTGTTGCGCTCCTGTTTTCATATAGGCTCAAAACAGGGTTCATTCTCTGTGGGAGTTATCGTAGATCGCACGGATCTCCTCCGGCAGCTTGTCGGGGATCATGGCGGCGAGTTTTTCCTCATTTCCATCCCGGATCGCCTGCGCATAGTACCAGCATTTGAATTTCAGCATATCCAGCGCTTGGTTCATGTGGGCGATCTCTGCCTCCATGTGGGCTTTCCGCTCCTCAAACATGGCTTTGCGCTGAGGATAGGTGGACGGGCCTTCCGCACACCAGTCCATGAACTGCCGGATATCCTTGATCTCCATGCCGGCTTTTTTCAAACACTCAATGACGCGGAGTGCCTCGATCTCCGTGTCGCTGAATCTGCGAATACCGGACGCCCGTTCCATGTTCGGAAACAAGCCCTGCTTGTCATAATAGCGCAGCGTGGAAATGGGCAGATCAAACATCTTCGCCACCTGTCCAATCGAATACATAAAAAACCTCCCCAAAAAGCAAAAAACATCTTGACCTAAAGTTAGGTTTAGGTGATACCATGAGAATACCACAGAGAATATCAAAACGCAAGGAGTGTTTTACGATGAATAAAAAGGTACTGATCATTTCCTCCAGTCCCCGCAAGGGCGGCAACTCCGAAACGCTGGCGGCAGCCTTCGCCAAGGGCGCACGGGAGGCAGGCAATCAGGTGGAGACCGTGTCTCTGCGGGACAAGCAGGTTGGCTTCTGCAAGGGCTGTTTTGCCTGCCTGAAGCTTGGGCACTGCGTTATCCAGGACGATGCCGTGGAAATTGCCGCCAAAATGCACGACGCCGATGTGTTGGTGTTCGCAACGCCCGTCTACTATTACTGTGTCAGCGGTCAGCTCAAGACCATGCTGGATCGCGCCAATCCGCTCTATGATACGGACTATGCCTTTACCCAAGCGTATCTGCTGGCAACGGCAGCCGAGGATGCGCCGGAGACCTTCGAGGGCACGGAGAAGGCCGTGCAGGGTTGGGTGGACTGCTTCCCCCGCTGCACGCTGGCCGGCACCGTGTTCGCAGGCGGCGTGAACGGCGTGGGCGAGATCGCCGGTCATCCTGCGCTGGAACAGGCCTATCGGATGGGCAAGGAGGTCTGGGCGGAGGACGATGCTGCTGATGCAAAGACCAAACACGCAAACGAAATGGTCTTTCCCATCGGCGCACCCAATGACGCCTTTGCGAAATACTTTGTCGGGCAAAGCTACCTCGCCCCCCTTTCCACCGCGCAGGTCGGCATTTACAATGTGACCTTTGAGCCGGGCTGCCGCAACAACTGGCACATTCATCACGCGAAAAGCGGCGGCGGGCAGATCCTCGTCTGCGTGGCCGGATGCGGTTACTATCAGGAATGGGGCAAACCGGCACAGGAGCTTCATCCGGGCGATGTGGTGAACATTCCTGTGGGCGTAAGGCACTGGCACGGCGCTGCACCGGATAGCTGGTTTTCTCATCTGGCGGTAGAGGTTCCGGGGGACGAAACCAGCAATGAATGGTTGGAAGCCGTGGACAACACCACATATTTTGAAGCAGTCAACAAGAAGGCCTGAACATAGAATTTCAGATAAAAAAGACCACCGTAATTCTATCAAAATTACGGTGGTCTTGTGGTGGAGGCGGGGGGAGTTGAACCCCCGTCCGAAAACACTTCCTCAGGAACCTCTCCGGGCGCAGACGGTTATTTACATTCCCTTGCCATGACGTAAGCCGTCATACTGCATGGTTTGGTAGCTTCATTGTGCATGCCGGAGGCAAAGCTTACTCCGGTCACGTGCACCACTCAGGTCACGCCCAAGCCCAGCTCGTGGTCCTTCTGGGTTGGACGGCTGCGTCAAGCCGCAGCGAGAACTTCGTAATCGTTGTTCTTTAATTTATAAGTTGCCTGTTTTAAGGATGACAGACACATCCGCCCGCTATTCCTGCACCCATGTCCCCGTCGAAACCAGTACGCCCCCCTATACAAAATAGGTTGGAACCGGCCGGTCCCACAGGTCAGGTCTCGCCCGACCTGTGGGAGGGCTGGATACAGTCGTTGCAAAAATCCCAAAGCGGAACGCTCGATTACAGCTTTTCGGGTTCGGGGTAGTCCACGCCGAAGGTCTCCACGGTGACCTTCTTCATGCGCTGGTCGGCCTTGGGCTTGTCGTTCATGCCGGTCTTGGTGGCGGCGATGCGGTCGACCACGTCCATGCCCTCGGTGACCATACCGAAGGCGGCATACTGGCCGTCCAGGAACTCCCCGTCGGCGTGCATGATGAAGAACTGGCTGCCGGCGGAGTCCATGGCCTGGGCGCGGGCCATAGACAGCACGCCGCGCTTGTGGCTGATGGGATTCTTCACGCCGTTGGCGGAGAACTCGCCCTTGATGCAGTAGCCGGGGCCGCCGATGCCGATGCCCTGGGGGTCGCCGCCCTGGATCATGAAGCCGGAGATGACCCGGTGGAAGATCAGGCCGTCATAGAAGCCCTTCTTGACGAGGCTGATGAAATTGTTCACGCTGATGGGAGCCAGGTCAGGATACAGCTCTGCGACGATCTTGCCGCCGTCTTCCATCTCGATGGTAACGATAGGATTCTGTGCCATGTCGATACACTCCTTATGATTTGCGATTCTGCGAAGGAAGCTTTACCGCCGCTGCATTTTCAGCGCCCGGTCCATCTCCCGCTTTGCGTCTTTCTTGGCTGCGGCGTCCCGCTTGTCGTAGAGCTTTTTGCCCTTGCATAGGCCGACCTCCACCTTCACCCTGGGGCCTTTGAAATACAGGCTCAGAGGGACGAGGGTGTAACCGTCCTGCTTGATCTTGGCGAAGAGCCGCTGGATCTCCCGCTTGTGCATGAGCAGGCGGCGGGGGCGGCGGGGTTCGCGGTTGAAGATGTTGCCCTTTTCATAGGGGCTCACGTGCATTCCGTTGAGCGTCATCTGCCCGTCCTTGATGGTGCAGAAGGCGTCCTTCAGATTCACGTTGCCCATGCGAATGGACTTCACTTCCGTGCCCGCCAGTTCGATGCCCGCCTCGTAGCTGTCCTCCACGAAATAGTCGTGAAAGGCTTTGCTGTTTTTCGCGATCTTACGGTCGCCGGATTTCTTTTTCTTCTCCGCCACGGCAGGCACCTCCCTTCCTCCCAAAGCAATTTACCTTCGGGATATTCAGTAGTTTATTATCTCCCATTTCTCCCCATCTGTCAAGGGGGTTTGCTCGAAAAATCGCACCTGCTTTATAAAAATACATCATTAGTGGCCCCGATGCTTCTCTTTTCGTTTCTGCTGCCGGAGCGCAAACCGCCGCGCCTGTTCCGCTTCCCGCTGCTCACGGCTCACGGTCTTTCTCGTCAGCTTGCGCTCCTCTCGCTGCAACTGCAAGGCTTGCTGGGCTTTGGTCCCAATGCCGACCGCCGCCGTCTGCTTTCTCGCCTCCCGCTGCTGCCGCTTGGGATTGCCCATGTTCTTCTTCGCTGCTGCAACGGCAACAGATGGACTAAACTCCAGCCGATCATAGTATTTCAAGACAAAGTCCCAAACCTCATAGTCCTTCGGCTCGGCCCCGAACGTGACCTTGCAGACCGAGAGCGCTCCATCCTCGACACGTTCCAACACGCCCACCCAGAATGGGTCCTCAAAATACACCGTCAGCTGATTTTTTCTTTCGTCCATCACGAAACCCTCCTGTTGTTTTGATCTCACAGGAACGGACGACCCGGAGGGGAAGGTTACTTACCTGCACCAATCAACCTTGTGCAGACGGCTGGGCTACCTACCAGCTCTAGCAGATGCCGAAGCATCTGCGTTGCGTTTTTATCCTGCGTTGTATATATTTTTTGTTACTGTGTCATCTCATTCGACCCAGAACACCCGGCCGTCTTTGCGGGGGGCGGGGGCGGGGACTTTGCCGCTCACATAGCCGATGGCGCAGTGGCCGATGCCTTCCCACTCGCCCTCGACGCCGAGGTCCTTCAGGAGCTGCTGGTATTCCGGCTGTTCAAACTCTTCCTTGGCCCGGTGGATCCAGATGCTGCCCAGGCCCAGAGAATGGGCAGCGAGCATGAGGTTGCCCATGACGAGGCTGCCGTCGTAGACGTGGGTGAACCAGTCCTTTCTGCCCAACACCACAAGGACGGCGGGGGCGCCGTAGAAGGGATCGAACCCCTCCTTCCAGCCGCCGATCTTGGCGTTGGCGGCGGCGAGCTTGTCCCGCAGGTCCTGGTTGGTCACGGCAACGATGATGGCCGCCTGCTCCCCTTTGCCGCTGGGGGCGTACAGGCCCGCCTCGATGATCTGCTCCAAGTCGGCCTTGGGAGGCATGGTGGGCTGGAAGGCGCGGATGCTGCGGCGCTCCTTCATGGCCTTCAAAACTTCGTTCATATTCAGCTTCCCCTTTCTTTCGCAGTTTGGATGGTTTTATTATATACCTGGGCAGGGGGATTTGACAACTAGGGTCTTGTGTGTTACAATTTGGTTACATTTGTTATGAGGGCAACTGGACCCTCCCAGGCGGGAGGTCGATTTTTCTGCAAAATCAGCGCCTGCCTGGAGCTTTTTCCTATTTATTGGAGGTTTTTATGGCTAACGAGAAAATTCCCCTTACCTATAAGGGGCATCCCCTGCGCCGGAAAGACAACATCATCTATTACGGCGATATGTCCGACTCCCACATCATCCAGCTGCAAATTCTGGACACCAAGCCCGTGGGAGACCTGAACGTAGCCACTAAGGTCAGCATCCAGCTCCAGCTCACCTCCCCCGACCTCAAGGGCCGGGACCGGGTGGTCAAGCGCAGTGAGAAGGACAGCCTGTACGCTGCCATCGACATCGCCTCTGTGTGGCTGGACCGGGCCTTGTCCGCCCGCTGACCCCCGTCCCCAGAAGGAGGTTCGATCCCTATGCACCATTCCTCGTTTGCGCCTCGTCTGCTGGCCATGAGCCTGCTGGCCGCCTCGGCCCTGTCCGTCTCGGCCTTTGCTGCGCCTGTCAGCTCCAGCACCGCCATCCGTGTGGACCGCGACCCGACGACCAACGCATCCAGCAGCGTCACTGCCAGCACTGACAGCCCCGTGACCGTGGACCCCAGTCAGGCCAGCGGCCAGATCAAGGTAGTCTACCAGGACGCCAACGGCGTGGAGCGCACCGCCACCATCGCCGCCGTGGCGGCCCAGGCAGAGAACTACGCCCGCGTCACCACCAACGGCGACACCCTGCGGGTCCGCCAAGGCCCCGGCACCAACTACGGCATCCTCTGCTCCGTGGAGGACGGCGACACCTTCCCCATCACGGGTAAGACCAACGGCTGGTACCAGATCCTCTGCAACGGCCGGACAGGCTATGTCTCCGCCCAGTATGCCAAGGTGGAAGACAGCGACCAAGTCTCCAAGCCCGACCCCGACGACAACGCCGCCACCAACCCGGAGGGTAACTCCATCGTGTCCGCCGCGCTGCAATACGTGGGCTACCCCTACGTCTACGGCACCGCAGGCCCGGAGACCTTCGACTGCTCCGGCTTCACGTCCTACATTTATAAGCAGTTCGGCGTGACCCTGAACCGGTCCTCCAAGGACCAGGTCAACAACGGCGTGGCCGTCTCCAAGTCCAACTTGCAGCAGGGCGACCTGGTCTTCTTCTCCACCAACGGTGTCTACCCCACCCACGTGGGCATCTACATCGGCGATGGCAACATCGTCCACGCCTCCACCGCCAAAGACGGTGTGAAGATCAGCAGCCTAAACACCAGCTACTACACCACCAACTACTTCGCCGCCCGGCGGATCGTGTAAGCGGCTGGACAAGCCCCATTTTTCAAAACTGGAAGGAAACTCCGATCTTTTTCCCAGGAAGAAGGTCGGAGTTTTTTCTCCCTTTGTTGTAAAAGTTTCTGTTGAATTTTACAACACTGTTCGGTATACTAAGGGCAGAAAGGAGCGAAGAACTATGCCAAACATCAAGCCCATTTCTGACCTGAGAAATTACACCGACGTGCTGCACGACGTAACCGTAGGCGCTCCGGTCTTCTTGACGAAAAACGGTCGCGGGAAATACGCCATCCTGGATATTCACGACTATGAAAAAACCCAAGCAACCCTGCAACTGATGAACGAACTGGCCAAAGGGCGTCACTCCGGCGAAACAGAAGGCTGGCTGACTCCAGATGAGATGAGGGCGCATTTCCGCGCAAAGCTACATGAAGAATAAACTCCATTATGCCCTGGAGGCTCGGCGTGATTTGGATGAAATTTGGGACTATATCGCCTCTGATTTGGAAAACCGTACCTCAGCAGACCACATGGTCAACCAAATTTTAGATGCCGCAGATCAGCTGGAAAATTTTCCTGCGCTGGGTACCCTGCTTTCCTCTATCGCCAACGTGGACAGCGACTATCGCTATTTGACCAGCGGTAGCTATCTCATTTTCTATCGCATCCAGCAAAACGATATTTTTATTGAACGTATCCTCTATGGCCGCAGAGACTACCTGCGCGTATTGGGCGTGGATGAACTCCCGCCCCTTTAATGTCATGTCTTAACACACCAAAAAACGCCCCCTTGCTTGAACTGGCAAGGGGGCGCGTGCGTTTCGGAGGGAGTTTGGTTCAGTCTTTCAGCTGGCCCAGGCGCTCTTTGTTGGCCTGGATGCGGGCCTCGACGGCGGCCAGCTGGTCGTACAGGTCCTCGTAGCCGACGGGGGCGGTGGGGTTTTCTTCCACAAACCGCTTGGCGATCTCCAGGTAGACCCGCTTCTTGTTCTCCTCTTCCGAGACGTTGTCCAGGTTCAGCTTGGCGCTCTCGCCCAGGTCGCGGGCTTTGCCCAGACCGGCCAGGGTCAGGTTTTTGGCCTTGCTGCCGATGTCTTTCCATTCTGCCATACGCTTTGCCTCCTATGGTGGGATGTACGTTGTGTGCCAACAGGAACAGTATACCCAGTTTTTGGTCGTTTTGCAAGGGCCGGGGGCCGGATGGGTGGAAAATTCCCCCTTTTCTTTGCCCCAAAGTCCTTGTATACTATATGCAGTTTGTTTTCAGGAGGTTCCCCCATGGCTCAATCCACTCTGCCGCTGTCCTTCGCCCCGCTGGAGGGGATCACCGGCTGGCTCTTCCGCCGGGTCCACCACAGCAGGTTTCCCGGCCTGGCCCGGTATTATACGCCCTTCTCCGCCCCCACCGCCGACAGCCCCCTCACCGGCCGGGGCCTGAACGATGTCCTGCCGGAACACAACGAGGGCGTGCCCGTGGTCCCCCAGCTGCTGACCAACAAGGCCGATGATTTCATCAGCGCCGCCCGGCGTCTGCAAGACCTGGGCTACAACGAGGTGAACCTCAACCTGGGCTGTCCCTCCGGGACCGTTGTCTCCAAGAAGAAAGGGGCCGGCTTTCTCTCCGACCCCCAGGGCATCGACGCCTTTCTCGACACGGTTTTCCGGCGTCTGGACATGACCGTCTCCGTCAAGACGCGCATCGGCGTCTCGGACCCGGACGAGTGGCCTGCCCTCTTAGAAATGTTTGCCCGCTACCCCATCTCCCTGCTCATCATCCACCCCCGCCTGCGGACGGACTATTATAAAGGAGACGTGCGGCAGGAGGCCTTTGCCTACGCAGTTGACAACTACAAAGGCCCCCTCTGCTACAACGGGGATCTGAACACCGTGTCGGATTGCCAGCGCGTGACCGCGTGCTATTCCCGGCTTTCCGAGCTGATGGCAGGGCGCGGCCTGGTGGCTGACCCGGCCCTGGGCCGGGCGCTGGCAGGCGGCCCGCCGCTCACCCAAGCCGAATTTCTTGCGTTCCACGACGAGCTGGTGGCAGGTTACCAAGAGATCCTCTACGGCGACTGGCCGGTCTTAGGCAAGATGAAGGAGCTTTGGACCTATTGGGCCAACCTCTTCCCCGCACCGCAGAAGCCGCTGAAGGCCATGCGGAAGGCCAAAACGCTGGCGGACTACCGCGCCGCAGTGCAGCGGCTCGTGGGGGAGCAGGAGATATTGCCTGCGTACACGACGGCTCGGTCACGGTAGGTTGCCCTCATCCGTCTGCTTCTCAGCCCTCCACGGCTCGGCAGAGACGGGCGACTGCTTCGGGGATCTGACGTTCCTCCAAGCCGGAGTAGTTCATCACCAGCACATGGGGCCGGCGGTTCTGGTCGCTGACGTAGTACTGCGAGACGAAGGAGAGGCGCAGGTCCTCCCGCTCGGCGGCGGCACGGATCTCTTCGTCGCTGCGCTGGGTGTCCAGCTCCAGCAGGAAGTGCAGGCCCGCGTTTTCCTCGCTGATGCGGACCTTCCCCGCCAGGGGGGACTGCCGCAGCTCGGCCAGGAGCTTGTCCCGCAAGGCCCGGTAGTGGTTGCGCATGCGGTTGATGTGCTTTTCAAAGTAGCCCTCGGACAGGAACCGGGCCAGCGTCATCTGCTCCAGGCAGGAGACGGTGCCGGAATAAAAGCCCAGGGTGTCATAGAATCTGGTGACCAGGTGCTTGGGCAGGACCAGGTAGCTGATGCGGAAAGCCGGGGCCAGGCTCTTGGAAAAGGTGTTGATATAGATCACTTTTTCCATCACGTCGATGCTTTGCAGAGTCGGGATGGGCCGCCCGGCCAGACGGAACTCGCAGTCGTAGTCGTCCTCGATGATATAGCGGTTCTCGCCCTTGGAGGCCCAGCTCAGAAACTCATACCGGCGGCTGACCGGCATGACGATGCCCGTGGGGAAATGGTGCGAGGGGGTGATGTGCAGGATTTCTGCGCCGCTCTCCTCCAGTTTCTCCGGGATGATGCCGTGCTCGTCCATGGGGATGTGGTAGGTGGCCACGTCGTTCTTTTCATAAATTTTACTCAGGCGCAGGTAGCCGGGGTCTTCCACGGCATAGCCCCACTGGCGGCCCAGGAGCTGGATGAGAACGCTGTACAGATACTCCGTCCCCGCGCCCACCACGATCTGCTCCGGGTCGATGGACATGCCCCGGAACTGATACAGATGGTCTGAAATGGCCTGGCGCAGCTGTTGGATGCCCCCGGCGGAGGTGTCCGTCAGAAGGGTCGCCTCGTCCTCCCCGGCGGTCACGTCCCGCAGGAGCTTGACCCACACGGAGAAGGGAAACATGTCCCTGGCCACCGAGCTGCCGACAAAGTCCGCCCAGTAGGTCCGCTTGGGGGCCGGCTGGATGGCGGGCGTCTGGGGCTTGGGGGGCGGCGGCAGCGGGGCCGTCTCCTTCCGCTCCAGGTCGCAGACGTAATAGCCCCGCTTGGGCAGGGCATACAGGAAGCCCTCGGCCACCAGCTGGGCGTAGGCGCTCTCTACGGTGATGGTGCTGACGCCCAGGTTCTTGGCAAAGGCCCGCTTGGAGGGGAGCTTCTCCCCCGCCCGGAGCTTCTCCTGCAAAATATCCTGCTTGATGCATCGGTAGAGATGTTCATACATGCTCTCCGAGTCGATGTTTTCAAAGGAATAGGTGAGCAAAATGTTCCCTTTCTTTCTCTCGTTTTTCTCGTTGTCTCGATTTGTTTTTCTTCGTTTTCATTCCCAAACTGCAATTCCCAAAGATGCAGTACCTTATAGTATAAACCAAACCGCCGTACTCTGTAAAGAAAATCGGTCCAGAAATCCCTTTCGTCGATTTGTAGGATTTTTTTCACCGTTCGTTTCGGATGTTTGGCGGTCTTTTTCGCAAGGGGGGCGGGCCTGCAGTTTCTCAGGCATCTGGTGATGTTTTCTTGTGGAATTTGATTGAGAAGCAGCAGGTCAGGGCCAAAAAAAATGTAGGATACGCTTGCACCTGCGCCGGTTTAACGCAATAAACTGTCACTTATCCCCCATTTTGACGTCTTTCCCTGCGTTTCTTTCAGGAAGGGCGGTACTTGCAAGGCTTTTCCTTTTCGTGTATAATGAAAATCGAATCTAAACACATTTGTTCTTGCAATGCGAACACAAGGCAGGGGGAACTGCCTTAAAAAATGGATGGAGCCGTCTCTGTCCAAGAATATATCGATGTAAGAAGGAGTTAACTTATGAGCGAAGTACATATCAAGAACTTCAAGCGAGTTCTGGTGGCCAACCGCGGTGAGATCGCCATCCGTGTCTTCCGGGCTCTCAACGAGCTGGGCATCACCTCCGTGGCCGTCTACTCCAAGGAAGATAAGTACGCCATGTTCCGCACCCTGGCCGACGAAGCCTATGCCCTGAACCCTGAGAAGGGCCCCGTCGATGCCTATCTGGACATCCCCACCATCATCAAGATCGCCAAGGACCACAACGTGGACGCCATTCACCCCGGCTACGGCTTCCTGGCAGAGAACCCCATCCTGGTCGAAGAATGCGCCAAGAACGGCATCGTCTTCATCGGCCCCACCGTGGAGAGCATGAACGCCATGGGCGACAAGATCTCCTCCAAGCAGATCGCCATCGCCTCTGACGTGCCCATCATCCCCGGCGTGGACCACGCCATCAAGACCACCAAGGAGGCCCTGGAGGTCGCTGAGAAGGTCGGCTATCCCGTCATGCTGAAGGCTTCCAACGGCGGCGGCGGCCGCGGTATGCGGATCGTCAACAAGGCCGAGGACATGCCCAAGGAGTTCAAGGAGGCCATCGACGAGTCCAAGAAGGCCTTCGGCGACGACCAGGTCTTCATCGAGAAGTACCTGCGCGGCCCCAAGCACGTGGAGGTCCAGGTCCTGGCCGATAACTATGGCAACGTGGTCCACCTGTATGACCGTGACTGCTCCGTGCAGCGCCGCCACCAGAAGGTCGTCGAGTATGCGCCCGCCTTCTCCGTGCCTCAGGCTTCCCGCCAGAAGATCTTCGACAGCGCCATCCGCCTGTGCAAGCAGGTCGGCTACCGCAACGCCGGTACCTGCGAGTTCCTGGTCGACCTGGACGGCAACCCCTACTTCATCGAAATGAACCCCCGGATCCAGGTCGAGCACACCGTCACCGAGCTTGTCACCGACGTGGACATCGTGCGCTCCCAGATCCTCATCGCAGAGGGCTATCCTCTGAACTCCCCGGAGATCAACATCACCTCCCAGGAGGCCATCCAGTGCCACGGCTACGCCATCCAGACCCGTGTCACCTCCGAGGACCCCTCCAACAACTTCATGCCCGACACCGGCAAGGTCAGCGTGTACCACTCCGGCTCCGGCAACGGCATCCGTCTCGACGGCGGCAACATCTACACCGGCGCTGAGATCCTGCCCTACTACGACTCCCTGCTGGTCAAGGTCAGCTCCTTCGACCGGACCTTCAAGGGCGCTGCCACCAAGTCCCTGCGTGCTCTGCGCGAGATGCGCATCCAGGGCATCAAGACCAACATCTCCTTCCTCATCAACGTGGTGAACAACCCCACCTTCCAGGCCGGCAAGTGCTACACCACCTTCATCGAGGAGACCCCTGAGCTCTTCACCCTGTCCCACAACCTGGACCGGGCTTCCAAGATCCTGGACTTCCTGGGCGACAAGATCGTGAACGTCTCCAAGGGCGACAAGCCTTACTTCGAGGACCGCGTGCTGCCCAAGTACAACGAGACCGCCCTCATCTACGGCGCCAAGGACGAGTTCAAGAAGCTGGGTGCCAAGGGCTTCACCCAGAAGATCCTGGGCGAGAAGCGTCTGTACATCACCGACACCTCCATGCGTGACGCCCAGCAGTCCCTGATCGCCACCCGGATGCGGACCAAGGATATCGTCGGCGCGGCAAAGGCCTCCAACGCCATCTTCCAGAACGCCTTCTCTGTGGAAGCCTGGGGCGGCGCCACTTACGACACCGCTTACCGCTTCCTGAAGGAATCCCCCTGGAAGCGTCTGGAGATCCTCTCCGAGAGAATGCCCAACACCCTGATCCAGATGCTGCTGCGTGCTTCCAACACCGTCGGCTACAGCAGCTATCCCGATAACCTGGTCAAGGAGTTCATCCGCATCTCCGCCATCAAGGGCGTGGACGTCTTCCGTATCTTCGACAGTCTGAACTGGATGGAGAGCATGAAGATGCCCGTCGAGGAAGCCCTGAAGACCGGCAAGATCGTCGAAGGCTCCCTGTGCTACACCGGCGACATCACCAGCCCCAAGGAAGTCAAGTACACCCTGGACTACTACGTCAAGAAGGCCCACGAGCTGGAGGACATGGGCGTGCACATCCTGGCCATCAAGGACATGGCCGGCCTGCTGAAGCCTTATGCCGCCAAGCTCCTGGTGGAGACCCTGAAGTCCGAGCTGAAGATCCCCGTCCACCTGCACACCCACGACACCACCGGTGCCGGTGTGGCCACCGTGCTGAAGGCTGCCGAGGCCGGCGTGGACATCGTCGACCTGGCCATCGAGTCCATGAGCTCCTGCACCAGCCAGCCCTCCCTGAACGTGGTCGTTGAGGCCCTGCGCGGCACCGAGCGCGACACCGGCCTGGACTTCGAGGGTCTGGACGAGCTGAGCCGTTACTATGAGCATGTCCGCAAGGTCTACAAGTCCAACGAGAGCGGCATGGTCTCCCCCAATGCCCAGATCTATAAGTACGAGATCCCCGGCGGCCAGTATTCCAACCTGCTGGCTCAGGTCACCGAGATGGGCTCCAAGGACGAGTTCGAGAAGATCAAGGACCTGTACAGCCAGGCAAACCACCTGCTGGGCAACCTGATCAAGGTCACCCCCTCCTCCAAGGTCGTCGGCGACCTGGCCATCTTCATGCTGAAGAACGGCCTGAACAAGGACAACATCCTCACCGAGGGCGCTTCCCTGTCCTACCCCGACTCCGTCATCGACTTCTTCAAGGGCATGATGGGCCAGCCTGAGGGCGGCTTCCCTGCCGAGCTGCAGAAGATCGTCCTGAAGGACATCGAGCCCATCACCGTCCGCCCCGGCACCCTGCTGCCCGACGTGGACTTCGAGGACATCAAGAAGCACCTGCGCGAGAAGTTCAACATGGAAGGCTTCTCCGACTTCGAGATGGAGCAGAAGGCCGTCAGCTACGCCCTGTATCCCAAGGTCTACGAGGATTACTGCACCCACTTCGAGGCTTACAACGACGTCACCACCCTGGAGAGCCACGTCTACTTCTACGGCCTGCGCAAGGGTGAGGAGACCACGCTGAAGGTCAGCGAGGGCCGCAACATCCTCATCAAGTTCGTCGGCATGTCCGACCCCGACAAGGACGGCTACCGCGTCCTGACCTTCGAGGTCAACGGCATCCTGCGTGAGCTGAAGGTCCTGGACAAGACCCTGGAGGTCCTGGAAGACCGCAAGCTCAAGGCCGACAAGAACAACCCCTGCCACCTGGGCTCCACCATCCCCGGCACCGTGGAGACCGTCCTGGTCAAGGAGGGTGACGAGGTCAAGGTCAACCAGCCTCTGATGATCGTCGAGGCCATGAAGATGGAGACCACCTTCGTCTCCAAGGTCGATGGTAAGGTCGATAAGCTCTATGTGGCCCCCGGTGACCGCGTGAACACCGAGGACCTGCTGATCTCCTTCATCCTGGACGAGGACGCAGAGGGCTGAGCGCCAGCGCATATTCCTAAATAAAACTTGAGGCACCACCTGCTTTTGGCAGGTGGTGCCTTTCTTACTTCTGCTGATGAATTTCTTTCAAGTCCTCAATGGCGAGCACAGGGTCCATGGTGTGGAACATCAGATAGTTTCGTTTCATGGTTTTGACCGGTGCCTGCCGGTAAATTTGGGCGCTGCTCTCCCCGGTGTAATAATGCCAGTAGCGATAAAGGTAGCCCATCCAGTAGAGAACGTCCGAAGAAAATACTTCTCCCTTGGTGGAAAGTGCCGCTTCAGAAGCGACTTCTTCCAGCAAATACTCTTCTCCGGCCCACTGCATCCGGTTATAGGTTGAATCCAGCGCCTTTGCTGTTTGGGAGCGCATAAATGCCTTGACAAAAGCCGCGCTGTCATACCCCTTGCGGGCAGAAAGCTCAAACAGCCGCCCCTGAATATCACAAAGTTTTAGTGCGATGGCGTCCATTCAGTCCCCTCCTGGCGTTACGCCGTCCAGGATCTCGTCAAAAAACAGACCCTCACGGCGGTAGTTTCTGCAAATATCATTGGCAAGGGAAACCCCTGCGGTGCGGTTTTCCTCCGCAACTTCTTTCAGAAACAGCCGCTCTAAGTAAGACAAGCTGATCTCTCGTTCGATCCGCACCGCATCACAAGCCTTTTGGGAAACCGCCACATACTGTTTTCCCAGCTGGAGGGCGGAAAGACTATGGACCAAGGCGGCATCTGTGATGTTCCCAATGAAGAAGTTGTCAATGACGTAAAACATGCGGTCATTGGCAATACAGCCGACGATCAGATCCTTGTCCGCGATCAGATCCCGGTATCGGTTATAAAACGGAGTTCCCTGTATTTTTTCCATGCGTCCCCGGTTATATGCCACGAGCATCGCCCAATTGATGTCGGCGGGGACCTCCAAGGCCTCAAGCCGTGTGGTGTCCAAGGAAACGATGTAGAGCCGGGAGCTTTCATAGTCACAGATCAGCGTCAGGGCCTGGCTCGGTTCCGTCCCCATATAGAAGCCCTGTCCAAAATCACACTGTTTTCGGCTTTTGGGTTCGATGCTTCCCTTGATACCGGCTTTGGAACCATGGTACAGCAAAACACGCCCAGGCTCCAGCCGGATCGACTGCGCGATCCCTGCGATATGTTGGAGCGTCATGTCATACACAGGGACAGCTTCTTCCCGGCAAAGGTCATATAGCTTGGATTGTGCCAGCAAATTCGGAGCTGTCCGCCCGTTTTCCCAGCGGTTGACTGTGGCAAACGATACCTTCAGCTGTTCCGCGAACTCGCTCTGGCTGAGATGCAAAAAGCCACGGATCTGTTGGATCAGTTTCTGCATAGGGTCACCCCACAAACTATAACATGTATTCTACTTCCTAGGATAGCAAATGTGATATCTGCTGTCAATCCAAGGGCGCAAAAAAGCTCCCCGCCCGAAGGCGGGGAGCTTCTATGTATCAAGTTAGTTTGACCGGGTCAAATTACTTGCCCTCAGCAACCTCGTTGATGGACTTGGACAGGCGAGCAACGGCCTCGTCGCAGTCGACAGCGCGGATGGTCAGAGGAGGAACCATACGGATGATGCTGGAACCGATAGCGGTGACCAGGAAGTGGTTCTTGATGCAGTGACGCTTGACCTCGGTAGCGTTGATGCCGTCCTCCAGGACAACACCGACGAACAGGCCGCGGTGACGGACAGCAGTCACGTGAGGCATCTTAGCCAGCTCAGCTGCGAAGTAGTCGCCGACCTTCTTGGCGTTCTCAGGCCACTTGCCAGCCTTCAGCTCGCGCAGGACTGCCAGAGAAGCAGCGCAGGAGACGGGGTGACCAGCATAGGTGGAACCGTGGGTGCCGGGGCCGAAAGCGGTAGCAACTCTGTCGGTGCAGGCGATGCCGCCGATGGGCATGCCGCCGCCCATTGCCTTAGCCATGGACACGACGTCGGGCTTGATGCCGTAGGTCATGTAGCACATGAAGTCGCCGCAACGGCCCCAACCAGCCTGGACCTCGTCCAGCAGCATCAGGATGCCCTTCTCGTCGCAGAAAGCACGGATGCCCTTGATGAAGTCTTCATCAGCGGGCCACACGCCGCCCTCGCCCTGAACAGGCTCGAACATGATGGCGCAGGTCTTGCCGGGAACATAAGCGTCCTTGAATGCCTGCAGGTTGTTGAACTCAGCATAGGTGAAGCCGGGGGTCAGGTCACCGAAGCCCTTCTGGATGGCGGAATCGGGCTGGCCGGTAGCGGTCATAGCACCGAAGGTACGGCCGTGGAAGGACTTCTTAGCGGTGATGATGTGCCAAGCGTCGGGACCGATGTTCTCGATGCCCCACTTACGGGCGATCTTGATCATAGCCTCGTTGGCCTCAGCGCCGGAGTTCTGATACATGACCTTATCCATGCCGATGGTCTCGCAGATCTCCTTGGAGAGGACGGCCTGAGGAATGGTGTAGGGATAGTTGAAGGTCTGCATGATCAGAGCGGACTGCTCCTGAACGGCCTTGACCACCTTGGGGTTGCAGTTGCCCAGGCAGTTAACAGCGATACCTGCATAGAAGTCCAGGTAGGGCTGATCGTTCTCGTCGTACATATAGATGCCTTCAGCGTAGTCAGCGACAAAGTCCATACGCTCGTAGGTCTCGATCATGTACTTCTTGACCTGAGCCTTCAGCTCAGCAGCGGTCAGACCAGTATCTTTCAGTCTCATAGAAAATTCCTCCCATTTATAATATTGTTAAATTAGGGATCGGTCCGGGGCCTACAGTTGCAGGTCCCGGTTCGCCACGGCTGGCTACTCAATACCAAACCGTTTTGAATCTTGTGCCAGAGAACCTTTTTCGTGGGGTCCTCTGTAACTTGTGACCATAATAACACCATTTTCCCAAAAATGAAATGCACCTTTTGCACAAATTATTTGCGACAATTTCTGGAGAAAATACCGTTACATCTGCAAGTTTCCCTGCATTTTCCAATCCCCCTTTCCGGCCAGTTTTCGCTTTTCCCTGAAAACTTTGGCTTTCTTTCCCTTTGGAGGGGGTTTTTGTTCGGTTCTTCCCCTCTCCGCCGTGATGGGACACGCCCACATTCCTGCTTTTTCGCTTCGTCGTTTTGCACAAGTGCCTTTTTTTATTCTCTTTCCCCTTCGTCTTTTTCTCCATTGCGGCCCTTTTCGTTGCTTTTCCGGCGGGTTCTTGCTAGAATAGGGTCACCATTGTAAATCAGAAGGGAAGCCTTACCTATGGAACTGAAGCAAGTCACGCACATCGACAACGTGCGCCTTTCCGACGACGGCCGGGCCGTCCGCATCCTGGACCAGAGCCTGCTGCCCAACGAGACGATCTATCTGGAGTTACAGACCCCCGAAGAATTATATGAGGCCATCGCCACCCTGCGGGTGCGGGGGGCCCCGGCCATCGGCATCTTTGCCGGCTACGCCCTCTATGTCCTGGCCCTCCAGGCCAAGACGACAAGCTACGCCGACTTCCTGGCCGAGTGCCAGAAGAACCGGGACTACCTCAACAGCTCCCGCCCCACCGCCGTGAACCTGCGGCACATGCTGGACCGGGTGCTGGCCGTGGTCCAGTCCATGCCCTGCGCGGACATCTCCGCCATTCAGGACGCCATGGGGCAAATGGCCAAGGCCATCCACGAGGAGGACATCGCCATGTGCACCGCCATCTCCGAGTATGGCCTGTCCCTGGTGAAGGCCGGAGACGGCATCCTGACCCACTGCAACGCCGGGCCGCTGGCCACTTCCCGCTATGGCACGGGCCTTGGCCCTCTCTTCCTGGCCCAGGAGCGGGGCATCCCCCTGCACGCCTTCTGCGACGAGACCCGGCCCCTCTTACAGGGCGCCCGCCTGACCGCCTATGAGCTTCAGCGGGCGGGCATCGACTGCACCCTCATCTGCGACAACATGGCCAGTCTCGTGATGAAGCAGGGCAAGATCAACGCCTGCTTTGTCGGCTGCGACCGGGTGGCCCGGAACGGGGACACCGCCAACAAGATCGGCACCTCCGGCGTGGCGATCTTAGCCAAGCACTACGGCATCCCCTTCTACGTCCTCGGCCCCTCCTCCACCATCGACTTCACCTGCCCCGACGGGGACCACATCCCCATCGAGCTGCGGGACGGGGCGGAGATCAAAGAGAAATTTTTCTCCAAGCCCTCTTCCCTGCCGGAGGTCAAGTGCTACAACCCCGCCTTTGACGTGACCGACCATGAGCTGATCACCGCCATCGTCACGGAGAAGGGCATCTGCTACCCGCCCTTTGCCGAGAGCTTCGCCAAGCTCTTCCCCGGAAAGGGGGCGAAGGCATGAGCGCCGCTTCCACCTATCCCACCGACGCCGAGGCCAAGGCCCAGATCATCGAGGCCGGTCTCAAGATCTATCAGCGGGGGCTGGTGGCCGCCAACGACGGCAATCTCTCCGTCCGCGTGGGCGAGAACGCCCTCTGGGTCACCCCCACCGGCGTCTCCAAGGGCTTCATGACCGAGGACATGCTGGTGAAGCTGGACCTGGACGGGAACGTCCTGGCAGGCACCCGCAAGGCCTCCTCCGAGACGAAGATGCACCTTCGTATTTACCAGGAGAACCCCGACGTGCGGGCCGTCGTCCACGCCCATCCCCCCGCCGCCACCGCCTTCGCCGCCGCCGGCATCCCTCTGGACCGGCCTGTCCTGCAGGAGGCCGTGGTCCAGCTGGGCACGGTCCCCGTGGCCCCCTTCGCCCTGCCGGGGTCCCAGGGGGTGGCGGACAGCGTGGCCCCCTACTGCCGGGACTACCGCGCCCTGCTGCTGGAGTATCACGGGGCCGTCACCTGGGGCGAGACCATGGAGCGGGCCTATTTCCGCCTGGAGTGCCTGGAGCAAATGGCCAACGTGACCCTCCATCTCAAGACCCTGGGCTGCGACCGGGTCATGCCGGAGGGCCTGGTGAAGGAGCTGGAAGGGCTTCGTCCGGCCTGGGGGATCCGGTAAACGCCGCATCGCTTTTTGCGTTTTCGCCAAAATCGACTTCTTTTTTCCAGGTATTTTTCCTGTTCCATGTACTATTTTTTATAAAATTTTTACAAAACCATAGAAATTTACAAAAGATAATGGACAAATGAAAAAGCATGTATTAGTATATAGAATCGGAAGTTCCCACGTGAGGACCGTACCCCGCCAAAGGCGACAGGGGAAGCGGGACGTCCTAGCTGCGCGGGCCGCTCTTCCAAGGAGAAAACCCGTTCCTCTTCCCGGAGCGCCGGCTTCCCTTCCCAATCCCAAAACAGAAAGGACCTTCCGCTATGGCTGAAAGAAAACGTGCAAAAACCAGCGGGACCCCCGCAAGCATCCGTGAAGCGCTGAAAAAGGCCACCACCGAAATGCTGGTGCTCTTTGTCCTGCGCCAGAAGAAGATGTACACCTATGAGATGATGCAGGAGATTAGCCACATGAGCGATGGCAAGATCGCCTTCAACACGCTCTATCAGGCCATCTACCGCCTGCAAAGCTTCCAGTATATCAAGGAGGACGGCAAGGTCGTCTCCGACGACAACCGCATCCGCATCTACTTCACCATCACCCCCAGTGGCGAAGAGTATCTGGATAAGCTCATGGAGGAGTACCACTCCTTCACCGGTGCCGTGGATCACGTCCTGTCCCAGACCGACGTCCTGCGCGGCAAGTAATTCTCTCTTCTGCCCCCGTGCCCCCTGTCAGACCCATAAAAAAATGGCTGTTGCAACCTCGAATTGCAACAGCCTTTTTCTGTCCCCAGACGCCTTCCGCAGCGTCGTTGACTTCCCCGTTTTTTATGATATAATAATACTACAGTTCGGATCGCCGTCATTTTAGGAGGTGCACATGGAATATATTGACCGTGAGCTGGAACGAAAGTTCCTGGAAATGGACCGTTTTTTCAAAGCCGTTCTTGTCATCGGTGCCCGCCAGGTGGGCAAGTCTACCATGCTCAAGCAGTTGGCCAAGCAGCAGCACCGGACCATTGTGACCATGGACGATGATTTCCTGCGGGAGCTGGCACAGAATGACCCCCGTTTATTTTTTCAGACGTATAAGCCCCCCATTCTGATCGACGAGATCCAGAAAGCACCGGAGCTGCTGGAAACCATTAAGATCCTATGTGACGAAAGCGACCTGCGGGGGCAGTTCTGGCTGACCGGCTCTCAGCGCAAAAAAATCATGGAAAAGTCGCAGGAATCCCTGGCAGGCCGTCTTGGCATCCTGCATCTGTATGGGCTGTCCCAACGGGAAAAAGCAGGCGTTCTGGACCCTGCTCCCCTGGATTTCACCATGGCGTGTCTGCAAAGCCGAAAAGCGCTGCTGCCGGACAATGACATCAACGACGTCTTTGAACACATCTGGAAGGGCGGCTACATTGATGTGCAGCACGCGACCCCTGAGCAGGCACAGACCTATTACCAGTCCTACCTCGACAACTACCTGGTCGCCGATGCCGTCAATGACGAGGGGATCAAAGATGTGCAGGCCTTCAAGCGCTTCATCCGCGCCTGCGCTGCTCTGGTCGGGAATCTGGTCAATTATAGAACGTTGGGCGAGGCAGCAGGGATCTCTGAAGCCACGGCGAAAAAGTGGCTTGCCATCTTGCAGGACATGGACGTGGTGTATTTGCTGGAGCCATACTCCAACAACGAATTGCAGCGTCTGGTCAAAACACCAAAACTCTATTTCTGCGACACCGGGCTGTGCGCCTATCTCACCCGCTGGCTGACCATGGAGTCCCTGCGGGACGGCGCTGCCAGCGGGCACCTCTATGAGAATTATGTCGTCATGGAGCTGGTCAAAAACTACGCCTATGCCCGTGACACGGCGCTCTTGACGTTCTACCGGGATGCCAACGCCAAAGAGATCGATGTGTTCGTGGAGGAAAACGGCAAGATCCATCCTCTGGAGATCAAAAAGAGCGCAAACCCGGATAAAAAAGAGGTCAAGAAATTCAGCGTCATTGAGAAAACGACGCTGGAGAAGGGCATGGGCGGTCTGGTTTGCATGTTCCCGCAGCCGTTCCCCATCGATCGAGAGAATCTCTTGATCCCAAGCAATCTGATTTGATCCAGTTCGACAAAAAGGGCTGTTGCATTTGTTTGCAACAGCCCTTTTTCTATGGTTGGTATTCCTTCTTCGTTTCACTCCGCCGTGGCCTGCAAGAGGACCTTGGCGGCGATGGAACCGGCGACCTTGGCCCCGCCGCCGCCGTTTTCCACCAGGACCACAAAGGCCAGGGGGTGGTCGGGGTCGTCAAGGAATCCGGTGAACCAGGCGTGCGGCTCGCCGCTGCCCACCTCGGCGGTGCCGGACTTGGCGCAGACGGCCAGGTCGCCGAACTGGCTCTGCCCGTACTGGCTGGTCACGTTGTTCCGCATCATGGCCTTCAGGCGCTGGCAGGTCGACTGGGAGAACACGCTGTACGTCTCCTTCCCGTCTGGGAAGGCGGCGGGGAGGGCCGTGCCGGTGACGCTCTCCTTGGCCACCAGCTTGGGGACCACGGCCTCCCCCTCGCTGGCGATGCCGCCCATGAGGGTCATGAGGGCGCAGGGGTTTGCCAGGTCCTTATCCTGGCCCACGCCGGACCAGCCCAGGTGGGCGCTGCCGTCCGGCTCGACCTCGAAGCTGCCCTTGGCCGTGTTGATGCCGCAGACCTTGTGGCTGTCCAGCAGGCCGGCCTGCTTCGTGTACTTCTGCAAGGTGTTGCCGCCCAGCTCCATGGCCAGGGTAGCGTAGGCCCCGTTGCAGGAGCAGGCCAGGCACTGGTCGATGTCCATGTTCTGCCCGTGGGCATAGGGGCAGGTGATCACGTCGTCCCCCACTTGCAGCTTGCCGGTGCAGCTGTAACGGAACTCGGACAGATCCTTCTTCTGCTCGATGGCCGCCGCCGTGGTGATGAGCTTAAAGGTCGAGCCGGGCGGGAAGGTTCCGGAGAAGAAGCGGTTTAAGTACACGCCGTCATAGGCCGGGTTGCCGTCGATGTTGGAGGGCGGGTTGCTGGGGTCATAGGACGGGGCGCTCACCAGGCATTTCACTGCCCCGGTGGTGTAGTCATAGACTGCCACCACGCCCTTGTGCCCGTTCAGGGCGGCGTAGGCCGTCTCGTTGAGCGAGGCGTCCACGGTGAGGGTCACGTCGTGGCTGCCCAGGGACGTGCCGGTCACGAAGTTGTAGCCCGTCAGGCGGCTGGCCAGGACAGAGCGCAGGGACGTGCCAAAGTTCTCGTCGCCCACCAGATGGAGGGTGGCGATGCGCGTCTTGGCGTTTTCGGCGTAGGTCTTGGTCTGGCCGTCGTAGAGGACGGTGCCGTTGGCGTCATAGATGGCTCCGGAGGAATAATACTTCGTGCCGAAGAAGCCCACCCAGTCGTCGCCGTTTCGCACCAGCTTGATGCAGAAGAAGGCCACGCCCACGGCCAGGACCATGGCCAGAAGGATGGAGATGAGGGTCCGTCGTCTGAGTCGTTTCATCTGCTTTCCCTCCTTCCGCCGGTCCTGCCGGTCGTTCTGCGTTTGGGGGGCTCGTCCTCCGGCCAGAGGGGGCCGTCGATCAGGTCATCCCAGTTGCCGGGGTCGCGGGCCAGGCCGCCGTCGTCATAGCCGTAGCCATCGTCATCGCTGCGGTCATCATACGCGTCATAGTCGTCGTACCCGTCGTAGTCATCGTAGTCGTCGTCATAGTCATTCCAGTCGCTGTAACCGCCGTACATCCGGTCGGAATCCGGCGGGATCCAGCCCCGGATGCGCTTGGGGAGCTGGAGGGTAAAGCTGGCGTTGGGCCGGGTGTCCGCCGCCTTGATGAAGGCCAAGAGGCCCCAGCAGGAGATCATGCTGGACCCGCCCATGGACACAAAGGGGAAGGTCACGCCCGTCAGGGGCAGGATGTCCACCGCACCCAGCACGTTCAGCGTCGCCTGGAACACCAGCATCGCCACCGCGGAGTTGGCCACAATGACATAGTAGCTGGACCGGGCGGTGGACGCGCACCGGGCCGCGTAGAACACCAGCACCAGCAGCATCACGATGGTACACAGGGCCAGGATCAGACCAAACTCCTCGCTGATGACGCCGAAGACCAGGTCCGTGTTGGCCGCGCCGATGTTTTTCAGGAACGAGGCGTCCCCCGTCCCCTTGCCAAAGAGGCCGCCGCTGGCGATGGCGGACATGGTGCGGGTCTGCTGGAAGCCGCCGGAGTCGGCGGCGTGCTCCCAGACGTGGTGCCAGGCCCCGAAGCGATTGGCGATGTAGGGCTTGTACTGCAAGATCATCCAGCCCCCGGCCCCTGCCGCCGTGGCCATGAGAGCCAGAAAGCCCACGTCGCCGGAGCGCAGGAAGGCAATGACCAGCAGGGCCACGAAGAAGATCAGGGCCGTGCCGAAGTCACTCATCAGGGCCAGACAGCCCATGCAGAAGCCGCAGAAGAGGACGGTAAAGATCAGGTTTCGCCGGGCAAAGAGCCGGTCCAGCGTGGCCGCGCCGGTGAAGATAAAGGCGATCTTCACGAACTCCGAGGGCTGGAAGCCGATGGGGCCGATGGAGATCCAGTTCTTGGCACCGAAGATGCGGGAGCCTAAGACCACGTTGAAGATGAGCAGCAAGCACGTCAGCACAGCCACTGGCCAGCGGAGGGACAGGGTGGCCTTCAGGTCCCGCAGCAGCACGCTGAGGGTCAGGAAGACGGCAATGCCCAGCAGCAGGCAGATGGTCTGGGTGAGCAGGGATTTGGGCGAATAGGCCGCCGTGATGCCAAAGCAAATGCTGCACAGGAAAAAGGCGATGGTCTCCGCCTCAAAGGCCGTGCGCTTCAAGGCCCGGTAGATGCCGTAGGTAAACCACATGGCCGCCATTAAAATGCCAAAGGCTACGGCGATCATGGCCACCTCGCCCTTTTCCCGGCCGGGCAGGCACTGCACGGCCAGCATCAGCTGAAAAACCATGAGGCAGCCCAGGGTCCGGCCGGGGCTGAGGGGCCGCTCGGCCACGCCCCAGCGCATGGCCTGCTCCCGTTCCTCGGCCTCGCTGATGGCGTAGAACTCCATGCCTACCCCGCCCAGGTCGATCACGTCCCCCGTCTGGACGGGGACGGTGGTGGTCACTTTTTTGCCGTTGACGCGGGTGCCGTTTTTGGTTTGCAGGGGCTGAAGGGTCCAGTTGCCCTTGTGGTCCCGCAAGAGGGCGGCGTGGCTGCGGGAAACGGTGGGGAAGTCCAGGTCCACGTCGGCCCACTTTCCGCGGCCGATGGCGTTTTCCCAGTGGCACAGCTCCAGCCTGGCCCCGTCGGCCAGGGTCAGCCAGCCCCAGATCTCCTTGCCGGGCTTCTCCCGGAAGATGGAGCGACAGCAGCGAACGATGATCAAAATGGCCACGAACACAGCCAAAATACGCAATACGCCGCTGGCCACGGGCAGGATCACGTCCAGGGCGGCAAGAATGGCCTTGCCCGCCGCAGCGTTTTCCATGGCGGCGCGGACCTGGTCGCCCAGCTGGGAGAAGATCGTCTGCACGCGGGCAACGATCTGAGAAATGATCTCCTGCATAGGTCCTCCTTTCTCCGGCGAAATCGGCCGGCAGGTCAGTTGTCAGATAGAGATACTATTATACCACAAACTGACGAAAAGACAAGCCAATGGGGCCGTTCCTCCTGCATCTCTGTGTCAGAGATGCCTTTGCAGCCGGCCTGTGGTTTCCTCAGAATATTTCTTGTTTTCGAGTGGGTTTCATGGTATACTTTCAAGAAGAAAGAGGGGGTGTTCTGTTGTTGGAATTGTATGTTTCTGACGCTGCCAGCGAGGAAAAATTTCCCGTGGAAGTTCGTCCTGCCAGCCAGCATGATTTCGCAGAGACCAGTTCTTGGCAGACAAACTGGACCTCTGCGTATGCAAAACAGCTCCCCAATAAAGTTGCACTTTGCCGGAAAGACCAAGGGGAACTTTTGGGATTGATGTCCTATGCCTTAGATACAAAAGGTCTTGCGGTTGAAATTCTTTATGTGGAAAGCGCCCGCCACAGCAACGCAAACTTACTGCACGAGGGCCATGCACAAAAGCGATACCTTGGCATCGCCAAGGCTCTGTTTGCCTATACTGCACAGGTATCCATAGAGGCTGGGTTCGACGGCGTTTTGGTCTTTAAGGCAAAGACCACGGAACTTTTGAACTACTATATCCACGAGTTTGGTGCTCGTCAAGTCGGGTCCTATGACCCATTCCGCCTGGTCATCTGGGAGGACGCGGCGCAGCGCCTGCTTGCTGCATTTGGAAAGGAGCTTGATGGCTGAATGAACAAAAATGACGTATTAAAAGCAGAAGCCGAGGGAGCTTCTCTGGGCTGGGTGGCCCCGTTGACAGCGGAAGACCGGGAATACTTTGCATACCTGCGAAGCGTGTTCAAACGATATAACATTACACCCTCTCGTGCAACCCGCTTGGAATATGATTTTGTGACCCGTGTGGCGGAGAGCGAGTTCTATCTTCAACAAGTCAATGCTTGAAGGCGATCCTCCATCATCCAAGACACAGAATCTCTGTAACCTAATTTTCGATGTTATAAAAATAACCGTCTACTCATCACTAGGCGGTTATTTTTGTACGATCTTTTCACTGACTAAGCCAAAGGAGGTCCTCTGCCATGCGTATGATGAAAGCCTTTGCCTATCTTGGCGACGGGACGGCCGGGTGGGTCGAAAAGCCGATCCCCCAGCCCACGGGGTTCGACGGGGTCATCCGTCCCCTGCTGGTCTCCCCGTGTACATCGGATGTCCACAATGTCGAGATCGACTGTCTCAAGCCCGGTCGTATTCTGGGGCACGAGGGCCTGGGGGAGATCGTTGCGGTGGGCGAGGGTGTGAAAGAATTCCAGGTGGGCGAGATCGTGGTCGTGCCGCCGGTCACGCCGGACTGGCGGACCGTGCCCTCCCAGCTGGGGGCACACCAGCACTGCGCCGGACTCACCACCGGCCAGAAGCTCTCCAACTCCGAGGACGGCCTCCTGGCCGAGTATGCCCTCATCCGGGATCTCGACGCCAACGCCGCCCGCATCCCCCCGGGCGTTTCACCGGAAGGGGCCGTCATGGCGGCGGACATGCTGAACACGGGCCTCTACGGCGCGGAGCTGGCGGAGGTCCGGCCGGGGGACACCGTCGTGGTCATGGGCGTTGGTCCCGTGGGCCTCATGGCCATTGCCGGGGCCAGGCTCCGGGGGGCCGGGCGGATCATCGCCATCGGCAGCCGGAAGGCCGGCGTCGAGCTGGCCAGATTCTATGGGGCCACGGACCTCGTAAATTACAAAGAGGGCAACGTGGAGCGCCAGATCCACGAGCTGACCCACAAGCAGGGGGCCGACTGCTGCATCTGCGCCGGGGGCGGCACGGAAGCCCTGGGCCAGGCCGTGGCCATGGTCCGCTGGGGCGGGACCGTCGGGAACGTGAATTACTTCACGACCTATGGCGACCTGCCGCTGAACAACGTCCGCTACGGCTTCGGCATGGGCAACAAGACGATCCGGGGCGGCGAGTGCCCCGGCGGGCGGGCGCGGATGGAAAAGCTCCTGGCCCTGCTGCAATACGGCCGGGTGGACCCCGTGCCCCTCATCACCCACCGCTTCCAGGGCCTGGACCAGGTGGAGACGGCGTTCCATCTCATGGCGGAAAAACCGCCGGCGCTGGTGAAGACCATCGTCGCCCTATAAGTCGCCCTGGGATGGGTCGGAACAAGAAAGGAAGTCTGACTGCATGGAAAGTTTATTTCGTTGTCCCCTCTGCGCCGCCGCGCTGACACGGGAGGAGAAGCGCTACATCTGCCCCACGGGCCACAGCTTTGACCGGGCGGCGGCGGGCTACGTCCACTTGCTGCCCGCCAACAAGATGCACTCCAAGGACCCCGGCGACGACAAGGGCATGGCCACCGCCCGCAACCGCTTTCTCTCCGGGGACTACTACGCCCCCCTGCGGGATACGCTGGCGGAGCTGGCCTGTGCCTACGCCCCGGAGCACGTCCGCATTTTAGACGCCGGGTGCGGCGAGGGGTATTACAGCGCCGCCGTGTTCCAGGCGTTGGACCGGGCGGGCAAAGCCCCGATGCTGGCGGGGATCGATCTCTCCAAGCACGCCCTGCGCCGGGCGGCGAAGCGGGAAAAGGCGGCAGAGTTTGCCGTAGCCTCGGTCTACAATCTGCCCGTGGCGGACGAGGCCGTTCACCTGCTGCTCAACTGCTTCTCCCCCCTGGCCTTGGAGGAGTTTCTGCGGGTGCTGAAGCCCGGCGGGGTCTACTTCTATGTGGTGCCGGGGGCCAGGCATCTCTGGCAGCTGAAAGAGGTGCTGTATGACCAGCCCTATCCCAACGAGGAAAAGCGCACCCCCTACGTGGGCTTCGAGTATCTGGAGGTCCGGGCAATCGACGAGACCATCCACCTGCCCGACCAGCAGACCATCTCGGACCTGTTCCAGATGACCCCCTATTTCTGGAAGACGCCCAAAGCGGGGACCGAGCGCCTGGCAGCGCTGGGCGAGCTGGACACGCAGATCTCGTTCCGCGTCCACGTCTTTCGCAAACAGTGAGCTGACAAAAAAATTCCCCCGGCCCGATCCAAACCGGGCTGTGGGAATTTTGCAGTTTACTAAGAAAGGTCAGGGGTGCGTGGGCTGGTCGGCGTCGGCGGGTTTGTCGGCGTCGTTAGCCTGGTCGGCGTCGGTCGGTTCCGCGTCGTCGGCGGGCTGGTCCGCTTCGTCCTCGTCCGTCTCGTTTTCCAGGTCCATGACCAGGTCCAGCATCCGGCCGTACCAGCGGGAGCCTTGGCGGTGCCAGAAGAGGATGGGGTGGAAGGGGGCAGTGGGCTCGTCGCCGTTGTCGGGCAGGTGGCGCTCCACGTATTTCTGGAAGCGGTAGCGGTCCACCACGTTCAGGGCCACCAGCAGCAGGATGATCCACCAGATGTTCACCAGCAGGGTGAAGATGATGTTCACGAACACATCCCAGAGGGAGATGACCTGGACTTTGTCGTTGATCTGCAAGGACGGGATGCCGGACTGGACCACCGGCTCCACCTCCGGCAGATTGTCCTTGCACCAGGTCTCCAGGTCCTCGAACAGGCTCAGGATGCCCTGGTTGCTCTCACCGTCGAAAAAGGCGTCGTCCAGATTCTCCCGCACCAGGGTCGCCAGGGCTTGGTTCCCGTCGGCGTAGGAGCGCAGGCCGGGGCCGTAGACCAGGTACCAGGCGCGGCTGCTCACCTCGATGACCAGAAGCATGTCCGTCCGGCCCAGCTTTTGCGCGGCAAAGTAGTCCTTGGCGTAGGTCTCGATGTCCTGGCCGTTGAGGTAGTTGGCCGTGCGCAGGGCCAGCATGGTGCCGTAGGTGTTGTTCAGCTCCAGGTCGCTGCGGGCCAGGGTGTCGGTGGTGTCCAGGTCAAAGAGCCTGGCATCGTCCTGAAACTGCCGCAGGAAATAGTTTAAGTTGTTCTCCCCCGCCCGCTGGCTCTGGGTCTCCTCCTGCTGCTGCACGGAGGTGTAGGCTCGCGTATAGCCCCACACGCAGCACAGCACCACCACCAGGGCAGTCAGGAGGACAGCGACGGATGTCTTTCTAAAAAATTTCATGGGAAACCTCCAAGCAAGGCCTGGTCAGCTCCGGGAGTTCTTCTCTTCCTCCGGCGACGGCTCCTGGGGAGCGGTCTCAGCTGGCGCGGTCTGCGCTTCCTTCTCTTTGTTCTCTGCGGTGGGTGCCGCCTGGGCCGGCGCCGCCGTCTGCTCGGCCGCAGCCTGCTCGTGGGCGTGTTGGACCAGCTCCGGGGGGATGGCCGGGCCGTCCTCGATGGTGGGGAAGACCCCCTTGGCCACGATAAAGACCACCACCGAGATCAGGATCACAGACACATAGTCCGAGACCTGATACAGCGGGTGGACCAGGGTATAGATCACCCACACGATGGCGATGGTATAGATGGGCAGCACGGGCTTCTTTTTATACTTTGCCATGGGCTGTACCGATCCTTTCCAAAAAGTGATACTCACATCAGCAGGGGGAGCAAGGCGCTGCTCCCTGCGTATTGTAATATTTTACCCGGAGAAAGAAGCCCTGTCAAGAACTCGTTTCCATTGACAGGGAGGAAAAAGACAGATAAAATAGAAACGATACCATTCTCTCTCGTCTGCGCCCCGGCGCAGGACCGAGGCCCCGCGCCGAACGCAGGCGCTATATGATGCGGCGGGCGGCCGGGCCGTCGCCGCCGGGGCCGGTCCGGGGAGCGAGGAAAGACCGGCGGCGGTCCCGGTGCTCCTGGGCGGGGCAGGCCAGGGGCCTGCGTCTCCGCCGCCGCTTGCCGTATCCTATGCGACAGGGCAGCCGGGTGTGCCGCCCTGTCCGAACCGGGAGCACCCATCCTAGCAAAGAAAGGAATGAACTGTACTATGACTCTCATCGCACCCTCCATCCTGTCGGCCGACTTTGCTGACCTGGGCCGGGAGGTCCAGCGGGTCAGCTCCGCCGACTGGCTGCACGTGGACGTGATGGACGGCATGTTCGTCTCGAACATCAGCATCGGCGTGCCTGTGGTCAAATCCCTGCGGAAGGCCACGGACATGTTTCTGGATGTCCACCTGATGATCGAAAAGCCCGTGCGCTACATCGACGCCTTTGCCGACGCCGGAGCCGACCTGCTCTCCATCCATCTGGAAGCCGACATGCCTCCCGGCATCCGCGCCGCCTTGGACGCCATGGACAAAAAGGGCGTGAAGAAGGGCATCGTCCTGCGGCCCATCACCGCCGCCGAGGCCGTGCTGCCCTATGTGAAGGACGTGGACCTCATCCTGGTGATGACCGTGGAGCCGGGCTTTGGCGGCCAGAAGTTTATGACCGACCAGCTGCCCAAGATCCAGAAGATCCGCCAGTATATCCAGGAACTGAATCCCGACTGCCGCCTGGAGGTAGACGGCGGCGTGGACCCCAAGACGGCCCCGCTCGTCGTGGAAGCCGGCGCCGATGTCCTGGTGGCCGGCAGCGCCGTCTACGGCGCCAAGGACCCGGCGGAAGCCATTCGCATCCTGCGGGGTCAATAACATCTGCAATCCCCCAAGAAAAGAGGAACCCGATCCCTATGGAATATTTTCCCCCTGCCCTGGAAGCCTTGGTGGAGCAGTTTGCCCGCCTGCCGGGCATCGGCCGCAAGACCGCCCAGCGCCTGGCCTTCTTCGTCCTCTCCCTGCCGGAGGAGGAGGTGGAGGCCTTTGCCCAGTCCGTGCGGAACGCCAAGCACACCATCGCGCTCTGTCCCGTCTGCCAGAACCTGACGGAGGGAGACGGGCTGTGTCCCATCTGCGCCAGCGACAAGCGGGACGGCAGCGTCATCTGCGTGGTGGCGGACCCCAAGGACGTCATCGCCATGGAGCGGGCCAGAGAATACAACGGCCGCTACCACGTCCTCCACGGCGTCCTCTCCCCCATGAACGGCGTGGGGCCGGACGACCTGCACATCAAGTCCCTGCTCGACCGCGTAGCCCAGGGCGAGGTACGCGAGGTCATCATGGCCACGAACCCTGACACCGAGGGCGAGGCCACCGCCATGTATCTCTCCCGCCTCTTAAAACCCTTTGGCGTCAAAGTCACCCGCCTGGCCTACGGCGTGCCCGTGGGCGGCCATTTAGAGTATGCCGACGACGCCACCCTCATGCGTGCCTTAGAAGGCCGCCGAGAAATTTAACGGGACGCCCCCCGATCCCCCTCGTAGGGGCCGCAGACCCCTGCGGCCCGCCAGTTCCCTTCCCATCGCCCGTAATCCCCCCTATGTAGGGGCCGCAGACCCCTGCGGCCCGCCATTCCCCTTCCCATCTTCTTGCAGAAAGGAGTGAGACCATGCAAGAACAAAACGAATTTCAGCCCAGCTTTGCCGATCCGACCCAGCCCATGGAGGCAGAAGAAAGAACTTTTTATCGAAACAGCACCCGCGACCTGGTCTCGCGTGTTGCCTATCTCATTGGTGTCCCCAAACGAATGTTTGAAAACGAACATGAGCCGCCGCAGCTAGACATTTACGACCGGCTGGACAAAGAAAAAAACGCCCGGATCATCCGCAATCTCTGCCTGATCCGCACGGCCATCCAAAGAAATTTTAAGTATATCAACGAGGGCATGCGCTTTGAGCACCGCTCCATTTTGACCATGCCGGAGTACGTCCCCGTGGAGAGCATCAACCAGCTGGAGCTGGACGGGGTGCGCTTCATCAAAAAGTCCAGCATCAAGCTCTACCAGCACATCATCGAGATCAACCGGGTCATCTCCGACCGGATCAACAACTGCAAGCCCCTCTTCCCCCTGTGGCTCAACTGGGAGTACATCCGGGACCTCATCGTCATGCCAGACGGCCTGACCGAGGCGGGCACCAAGGCCGCCGCCGACCGCTACTATGCCAACCGGTCCGACTACCCCTATCAGGTCTACATCAACTGGGTCCCCGCCAAGGAGGGCAACGTCCTCTACAACGACAAGCGCTTTGCCACCCTGCTGTATGAGTGGCACAACGACAGGTTCTCCGAGTACAGCCGGGTCTCCGACGTGAGCAGCTACGTCAAGGGCAGCATCTATGACTTCCTGGAGGAGAGCGAAAAGGTCGTCATGGTGGTCGACTGCGAAAACTCCGACCCCTACCGCCTCTGCGCCACCCTGCGGAACCTGGACGAGCAGTACACCCGAAAGATCAGCCGCATCATCCTCTTCAACGATGTCCACGCCGCCTCGGCCTGGAAAATGCTGGAGGACTACACCGACCTGACCGTGGAGCACATCATGATCGAGCGGGTGAAGCAGAACAAATCCCTGGTGGACATCACCCTCACCGCCCGCGCCTGCGAGGAGCACTACCGAAACAATGTGGACTCCTTCCTCATCGTCTCCAGCGACTCCGACTATTGGGGGCTCATCACCTCTATGCCCCACGCCAAATTCCTGGTCATGGTGGAGCGGGAGAAATGCGGCATCGACATGAAGAAGGCCCTGGCCGACTCTGAGATCTTCTACTGCTTCATCGACGATTTCTACTCCGGCAACGCCGAGGAGATCCGCCGCAGCGCCCTCTTCAAGGCCCTGAACCAGACCCTGAGCAGGGCCATCCACCTGAACGTCAATGAGATGTTCGACAACGCCCTCCACGCCACCCGCATCTCCATGACGCCCGCCGAGCGGCAGCAGTTTTACGAGAAGCACATCCGCCAGATGAGCCTGGCCATCGACCCGGAGGGGAACGTGACGATCGAGCTGAAGCGCTAAATTTTTATTTTTTATCTTGCTGAAAAGAAAAAGGCTGAGAACCGGAAAATAGGTTCTCAGCCTTTGTTTTCTCGTTTGGGTCAAGCCGTTTTGGTTTCGCTCAGCTTCTTCACTTCGTCCAAAGAAAGTCCGGACAGCGCAGAAATTTCCTCCAACGAAAGTTTTTGAGATTCCAGCATGCGAAGCGCAACCGCTTTTATGCCCTCTTGATAAGACTGTCGTCTCATGTCTTCCAAAATCTTGCTCATAATCGCGTTTCCCTCCTTGCTTTCCTTGAAGAATCTTGCCCGATCTGCTAACACAGTATAGCACACACCTCGGTGGTTCGTCAAAGGGCGTCCCGTTTTTCTTCTTCGGTTTGGATGAACATGAGCAGGAAGCAGACGGCCAGCAGGGCGCTGCTGCACAGGATGGCCCACTGCCCCATCCGGGCGATGAGGCGGCTGCCCAGGACGGCCCCCAGGGCGAAAAAGGCGATGACGATGAAATAGGTCAGAGCCTTGTTGCGGTCGCTCCTCTTGCGGGAGAACCAATACTCTCCCAGGGCGTGCAGGCCGGCCCGGAAGTTGCCGATGCACATGGTCGTGGCGATGGAGTTGCCGTGAATTTTACGGAAGGCCTCCACCTGGAAGCCGCAGGCCAGGGAGGTCAGGCTGTTGGCCAGCAGATTTCTCGTCTGGGGCTGGAAGGCCACGAAGACCAGCACCCCGATCTCGATCAGCACGCCGATCTGCCGCCAGTGCAGGCGAATGTTCCGGCGCTGGAAATGCTGCCGGATGAGAAAGGCCAGAGCGATGCCTGCGCCGAAGGCCAGCACGGGGCAGCCGTACTCCTTGACCATGCCCCAGTTGCCCTGGGAGAGGTTCACGCTGAAGAGCAGGATGTTGCCCGTCTGGGCGTTGGCAAAGACCTCGCCGCGGAACAGGTAGGAGTAGGCGTCCATGAGGCCCCCGGAGAGGGCCAGCAGCAGGCCCAAGCGGACGGTCTCGGAGACCTGCCGGTCCTGGCCCAGCTTGGAAAAGAGTTTTTTGCGGGTCGGATGATGAGACATTGGTTTGGATCCCTCCTGAGAGAAAATGCGCGGGCAGGCCGGGGGCCTGTCCGCGCACTTGGTCTGCGTTATTCTTCGGAGTCGCCGGTGCTGGTCCCTTCTGTGGTTCCGCCGGTGGTCCCGGTGCCGGTGCCGCCAGTGGTGGTCCCGGTGGTGTCGTTGGAGCCGGTGCCGCCGGTGGTGGTGTTCCCGGTGGTCCCGGTGCCGGTGGTGTCGTTGGACCCCGTGGTGCCGCCGGTGGTGGTGCCGGTGTTGTTATTGTTGTTGGTCGTGGTGCCGGTGCTGCCGTCGTCGGCGGCGTTTCCGGCGTCCTTGGTGGAGTCATGGGGGGTGGAGTTGGGGTTCTCCACGACGCTCACGGCCACCTCCACGGTCTTCGACCCGGCCACGCCCTTGATGATGGCGCTGCCCACCTGCTTGGCGGTGACGACGCCCTTGTCGTCCACGGTGGCCACAGACGTGTCGTTGCTGCTCCACTTGATGGTGGCGGGGGTCTTGGACGTGTCCTCCATGACCACGGTGGCGTCGATGGGATAGGTCTCGCCGGAGCGGACGGTGATGCTCTCGTTGGTCACGCGGATGCTGTCCACGCCCGTGGCGCTCTCCACCACGGTGACGGTGCCGCTGGCGACCTTTTCGCCGTCGATGGAGGCGGTGATGGTGGCGCTGCCCAGGCTCTCGGCGGTGAGGGTCGCGGTGAGGCCGTCGCCCTCGACGGTGACCACGTTGTTCTCGCTGCTGGTCCAGGTGACGGTCGGCTCACTGCTGCCGTTGGACGAGCTTGTGCTGCCGGTGTTCAGGGTGGCGGTGGCGGTCTCGCCCACCACGATCTCCGAGGTGGAGAAGTCGATCTTATAGTCGCCCTTGCCGGCCACCATGGACCGGATCACCAGCACCGCCAGCACGATCACCACCAGGCCGATGATAATGGGCAAAAACTGCATGAAGCCCCCCCGGCGGCCGCCCCGGTCGTAATCCCGGTCCCGGTCCCGACGGCGGCGGTCTCGGTCGTAGTCGCGGTCATAGTCCCGGCTGCGGCTGCTGCGGCGGTCCCGGTCGTAGTCCCGGTCGCGGCCGGAGCCGGCGGAGGACCGGCGGCGGTCCCGATCCCGGTCTCTGTCCCGGCCGGAGCCGGACGAGGAACGGTGGCGGTCCCGGTCCCGGCTGCCGGAGCTGCGGGACGAGGGGCCGGAGGAACGGCTGCGGCTGGCACCGGAGGCGGAAGAGGACTTCTTCTTCCGGCTGGCGCCGTGATCCTCCCAGTCGGGGGCGGTGCGCTCCCAGTCGGACAGGTCGATGTCATCGTCCCGGCGGGAGCGGGTGTTGTAGTTGTCGTAGCCCCTGGTGGAGTAGCGGTCGTAGCCCCGGTCATAGTCGTCGTAGTTGTCATAGTCCCGGCCATAGAGCGCCCGGTCGTACCGGTCGTAGGTGCCGCCGTTGCGATAGTCCCGGTCGTAATAGTCATAGTCCCGGCTACCGGAAGCATCAAAGGAGCCCCGGCGGGAGCTCCCTCTGGAAGAGCGGCTGTAATCGTCGTAATCGTCGTAACGCATAAGCAGTATCATCCTCCTGACGATCGTTCTGCATCAAAAATGTCATCGGGTCGTTGGATTCGATGAGAAATCTCCATAGTTCATGGTATTATATCATATCTGACAGCCGCTGAAAACACCTAATTTGTAAAGTTTCCGCAAAATATTGTCACCGTTTTTGGGAGAAATCCCGACGAAACCTTTACCAAACGGGGGTTTTATGCTACAATACCCACAAAACCCGTGTTTTTCCAACCCTTCGCCCCCCAGGGCGGGCGGCCGGGAGGGCGGGAGGAAACGAGGGAATTTCTGTGAAGCTGTCTTTTCAAACGGCCGGTCTCTCCACCTGGCCGGTGCTGCTGGTGAAGACCCCGGTGGACGCGGCGGACCGCCCGGTCATCGCCGGGAAGCTGAAGGCCATCCGGGAGCTGGGGGCCAAGGACGTGTTCTTTCTGGCCCCGCCCCAGGGCAAGGGCGTGGTCCGGGTCGAGACCGTGACCGGAGCCGTCAGCGGCACGGCCCTGCTGCTGGGGGGCCTGTCCTTCGCCGTGGGCCGGGGCATCCGGCGGGACAAAAAATTGCCCGTGGAGATCGGCGGGAGCGATGCCCCCTGCACCGTCCAGATCAACCCCCTGGCGGGGCATGGGGCGGCGGACCTGCCCCTGCCCCTGTGGATGGGGTCCCGGCCCTTTTTGTCCGAAGCCGAAACAGCGCCGATGGTCTGCCTGCCGGGGCTGGTCTGCGTGCTGCGCTCCGGGGAAGCGCTGCCGGAAGAGGCCGTCCTGGCCCCGGCGTTGGACGCGCTGGCGCGGGAGAACGAGGTCCCCGCTGCCGCCGCCCTGCTCTGGAATTTCCGGGCGGGCAGTTTGTCCGCCGTCCGCTGGCAGGCGGGCGAAGCGAATCTCCCCCCCCTCCCCTGCGGCGTGGCGGCGGCGGGGGCGGCGGCGGCCTGGTCGGCCCGGCACGGGACCGACGGACACCACCGGCTGACCATCCGACAGCCCGGCGGAGCGCTGGACACGGATGCCGTCGTCAAGGGCGGCCGGCTCCAGCGCCTCACCGTGAGCGGGCCGGTGGTCTTGGGGCCGGAATACGTCGTGGAATTTTAAGGCTCTGCCGCAGCAAAGGGCAGGGACAGCGCCGTGCTGTCCCTGTCCTTTTTTTGGCTTAATGTTCTGTTTCTTCTGCGTTTTCGGTGTTCTGCGGCTTGGCAGGTGCTTGCCCGTTGCCGCCGAACTGCGGCGGTTCTGCACCATCCGATTCGCCCGGTCCGCCAGCCCCGTTGCCGCCGCCCATGTTCATGGTGCCCATGACACTCAGGTCCAGGTCGGAGGCATCAATTAGGGCATCGCTGTCGCGCTGGGCTTCCTCGGTGGAGGGGATGGTCCCGTCCAGCTGCCCCTGGATGGACTGACCGCGCAGCTTCACCACCTGGTAGAGCGTCTCCGCCGCCGTCTCGTACTCGTCATAGGAGTAGAAGGCCGTGGGGTCCGTTTCCACCAGCTCGTCGATCTGGCTGCGGACGCGCTCGTAGAAGGCGTCAAAGCCGCCGCCGTTGATATACTCGCTGACCAGCTGCTGTAAATAGGCGTCATACTGGCTGTGATACGTCTCATTCTCCAGGAGTGTATCGAAGAAGTCCGTGCCGGAGAAGGCGTCGTCGATGGGGCTGTTCACCACGCTGGTGGCACCGCTGCTCTCCTCTGTTTCGCCGGAGCCGCCGGGCATGCCGCCACCCATGCCGCCCATGCCGCCCATGCCGCCGAGGGCCAGGTTGTAGTCCCAGGGGATGAGGCTCAGCTTTCCGTCCGACTCATAGAGATAGTAGTTGTGGGCCATCGTCCCGGATAAGCTGTCCTCGTTGACGGAGAACACATGGACCGCCATGTAGCGCAGGAGGTTGTCGATGTCCATGTAAGACTCCAGGTCGTTCCCCTCCGCAATGTTTTTCAGGGCCTTGACCACCCGCTCGTGGTCGGCCTGGTTCGTCTTGGTGACCTCCCCGTCCCAGATCGTCTCATAGCTGTCCAGGTCATCGTTGGTGTAGTTGAGGTCTGCGCCGCCGCTGTTCCTGTCCATGCCGCCCGGCTGCTCGGCGTCGCCCTCCGGACGCTGGCCGGGTTCGGCGTTTTCTGCGGCGTCTGCGGCGTCTGTCTGGTTCGGTGCGTCCGGTGGTCCCCCGTTGCCGAAGTCTTTGCCGTCCTCAGTACCCTCCGGCATCCCATCCGGCCTCTCTTGGGCCTTCCCGCCGCCCATGTCCATGCTCTCCGGTTTATAAAGCTCTCCGCTCTCCGTGCCGTAGTTGCGGAGCTGGAAGCTGTCCTCCACGCCCTCCAGGGCCAGGTAAACGCCCCAGTACTCGCCGTTGACGGAAATTTTGGCGTAGTTATAGAGGGAGGCGTCCGCGCCGAGGTACTGGTACATGTCATAGATCAGCGCCTCCTTTAGGTTGGTGGCGTCGGCGTAGTTGTTGTTCAGGATGAGCTTATCCAGGCCGAAGCAGGTCTGCCCGTCCACATAGTGGTCAAACTCCAGCTTGAAGCTGTATCGGTCCGTCGTGTCGTCGTTGGCAATGGCGCTCAGGCTGGTGTTGCCCCTGGGGCGGATGCCCACCTGATAGAACATGGTGCCGTTGACCTCCACGTTGCACTGGTAGTAGGTCTCTGCCGTGGCGTTTTCCAGCATGTCGTTCCAGTCCGCCTCGTCCATCTGGATGTTCACGCTGAGGATGCTGCTGGTGTCAAACAGCGCCGTTTCATATTCCTGCGCAATGCCCTTGTCCCCGGCCCAGGCCGTGAGCGGACCGGAAAAGGCGACGGCGCAGAGACACAGGCAGACGGCAGCGGCCATGACCGCCGCAACGATCTTCGTGATGTGTTTGTGCGCAAGCATGGGTCCGCCCCCCGTTACGACAGGTATTCGCCGTTGTAGCTGACCAGGGTGGCGCTCCCCACGCCGGGCAGGTGGGCGATGGTGTTGACGAAGTCGGTGGAGGCGTTTTTGCCCCGCAGCTCTGCCGTCAGCTCGATGCCGGCGGTGGTGATGCTCTTGGACTTGACGATAGGATGCTCGGTATTCTCCTTCAGAACGTCCAGCGCGGCGTGCTCCGCCGTCTCATCTGTGCAGTTCAGGACCAGGATATAGGGGTCGTTTCGCACTTTGCGGTTGGCAAAGAGCAGCAGGATCACGCCGATGAGGTCAGAGCCGATCACAGCCAGCGGGAGCAGGCCCGCGCCGACGACGATGCCCACAGCCAGGGACCAGAAGAGAAAGACGATCTCCACCGGCTCCTTGATGGCCGTGCGGAAACGGATGATGGAGAGGGCGCCCACCATGCCCAGAGACAGGACCACGTTGGACGTGACCGCCATGATGACCAAGGTCGTGACCAGGGACAGGCCGACCAAGGTCAGCGCAAAGCCGCTGGAGTACATGACGCCCGTCAGCGTCTTTTTGTAGATGAGGAAGATGAACAGGCCGATCGCCAGCGAGACGGCCAGGCCGAGCACGGTATCCAGGACCGAGAACTCGGACACGTTTTCCAGAAAGCTGGACTTAAAAATATCGTTGAAGCTCATGTAGGTTCTCCTTTTTTTACTCGTTGCTCAGCCGAACCGGCGGCAGGCCCCGTACTTGGAAAACGCCTGCTGGCGCAGGGTCCCCACTTGCAATAAGCCGCGAATGACTTCTGGCAGAAAGGCGTCGAACTTCACCTCTAAGATGGTGTCGCCGGGGGCATCTGTGGCGCTGATGTCTGGGAGCGTCCCCACGGCAAAGTCGCGCTCAAACAGGCTCGTGCGGATGTGGGAGTCGAAGGTCACGCGGACGTTGCCCGCCCGGTAGATGTACGGCTCCCGCACATAGGACACCAGCACGCGGGGCCGGAGCTGCTGCAGCTTCATCTTGCAGTACAGCTCCCCCACCAGCGGCTCCGGGTGCTCCAGCATCCAAGGCCCCGGTGCCTGTAATATCCTCTGGTACTCCTCCGCCGTCAGGGGCGCGTCGAGCTTTTTGCACAGGTCGTTGTGCTTGATCTTCTTTTCCAGGGTGATGAAGGAAAGATCCTCGTTGTAGTAACGGATGCGAAATTTTTCCCGCGTCTGCACGCCGCTCAGCTTTTCCCGCAGGGCCTTGTCCTTGTAGTTGTCAAAGTAGACGCTTCGGATCGTATACCGCCCCGTCTCGTCCGTGTGGGGGTCCCGCTGCATGAGCGGCCGCAGGCGCTGGACGAGGGCCATGCGGTCGGCCAGGCTGATCGAATACTTCAGCTCGTGCCGATACTTGCCGGTCAGTTCCATCGTAACGCTCCTTTCTGTGGTGCAATGTGATCAACGAAGGCCATTGTACAAACTCGTCCCAAAATGTACTTGAAAAGTTCCGGTTAAGAAATTGTGAACTTTTGGTAAGGCAGGCACTTTCCTCCGGCAGAGCCTCCTGCTATACTAAAAAAGATTTCAGGCTCATTTTGGCTTGGCCTCATAAAATAGGAGAAAAGACGGGAGGGGATACCCATGCGGATCTTGATCGCAGAGGATGAAGTGACCATTGCACGAGCGCTGAAGGTCATGCTGGAAAAAAATAAATACGCCGTGGACCTGGTCCACAACGGCAACGACGCCCTGGACTATCTCCGGGCCACCGGCTACGACGCGCTGGTGCTGGACATCATGATGCCGGGGAAAGACGGCATCCAGGTCCTGAAAACGGCCCGCGCAGAGGGGGTCACCACGCCCGCCCTCTTCCTCACGGCCAAGGCAGAGGTGGCCGACCGGGTGGCCGGGCTGGACGCCGGGGCGGACGACTATCTCCCCAAGCCCTTTGCCGCCAGCGAATTTCTGGCCCGTGTCCGGGCGCTGGTGCGGCGCAGCAACGTCTATGCCCCCGCGCTGCTGACCGTGGGAAACACCACGCTGGACGGTGACCAATACATGCTGAAAGCCTCCTCCGACACCGTGCGGCTGAACAACAAGGAGTACCAGCTCACGGAGCTGTTCTTCCGCCACCCGCGGCAGGTCTTTTCCTCCGCGCATCTCTTTGAAAAGATCTGGGGCCTGGACAGCCAGGCGGAGATGGACGTGGTCTGGACCTACATCAGCTTCCTGCGCCGCAAGCTCAAGCAGATCGGGGCGGACGTGGAGATCCGGACCATCCGCGGCGCGGGCTATGCCCTGGAGGAGATGCCATGCTGAAGCAGATGCGCTGGCGCTTCATCGGCGCGGCGATGGCGGCCTTTACCGCCGTGGTCCTGACCCTGCTGTGCGTCGTGAATCTCTGGAACTACCACAGCATGACCGACCAGCAGGACGAGGCACTGGCCCATCTGCTGGAGGTGGAGGACCAGCGGACGCCCTTTCCCCGCGAGAAAGGCGCCCCACCCTTTGACGACTGGGCGCACTTCTCGCCGGAGGTGCAGTATTCCCTCCGCTTCTTCTCCGTCCACTATGACGCCGACGGCACCGTGCTCCGGGTGGATCAGGATCATGTCGCTTCCCTCTCGGAGGAGGATGCCAAAGCCTATGCAGACGCGGCCCTGGCCCACCAGAAGGCCCAGGGCTATGAGAGCGGCTACCGCTATCTGGTCCACACGACGGACCAGGAAACGGTGGTCCTCTTCCTCAACTCGGAGCGGGAGCTGCAGCGGATGCACTCCCTGCTCTGGATCACGCTGGTCATTGCCGGGGTCTGTCTGGTGGTGGTGTTTGCGCTGGTGGTCCTCCTGTCCCGGCGGGCCATCCTGCCGTACCTGAAAAACATGGAGGCCCAGAAGCAGTTCATCACCAACGCCAGCCATGAGCTGAAAACGCCCCTGACCGCCATCGCCACCAGCGCGGACGTGCTGGCCATGGAGCACGGCGACGACGAGTGGGTCCGCAACATCCAGGCCCAGGCAGCGCGGCTGGCCAAGCTCATCACCAATCTCGTCACCCTCTCCCGCCTGGATGAGGAAAACCCCTTCCCCGCGCGTGCATCGTTTTCCCTCAGCGATGCCCTTTGGGAGATCAGCGAGCCGTTTGTCTCGCTTTCCCAAGCAAAGGGAAAGACGTATACGCAGGAGATCGCAGACGGGCTGACCATGGTCGGGGACCGCACCGCCATCCAGCAGATGGTTTCGATCCTGCTGGACAACGCCCTCAAGTATTCCCCCGACGGCGGGTGCATTGCCCTGACCGCCCGGCGCAGCGGGAAGCGCACGGAGCTCACCGTCTCCAACACCGTGGACACCGACCAGCCGACCGACACCGACCGTCTCTTCGACCGCTTCTATCGGGCGGACGAGTCCCACTCCCATGCCGTGAGCGGGACGGGCATCGGACTGTCCATTGCCAAGGCCACGGTGGAGGCCCACGGCGGGAAGATCTTTGCCCGGCAGGCAGCGCATCAGCTCGTGTTTCATGTGGTCCTATAAAAAGCAGAAGAGAGCGGCCGGTCGGCCGCTCTCTTTGCGTCGGTACAGGTTGCGTCTGTATCCGTATCAAATTCAGTCCCCGTTGAACTTGTCCAAAAACTGCTTGGTGCGCTCCTGCTGGGGGTGGTAAAAGACCGCTTCGGGGCTGCCCTGCTCCACGACCACGCCGCCGTCCATGAAGAGGACCTGGTCGGCCACGTCGCGGGCGAAGCTCATCTCGTGGGTGACGATGATCATGGTGGTGTGCTGCTCGGCCAGGCCGCGGATGACCTTCAGGACCTCTCCCGTCAGCTCCGGGTCCAGGGCGGAAGTCGGCTCGTCGAAGCAGAGGATGTCCGGGTGCAGGGCCAGGGCGCGGGCGATGGCCACCCGCTGCTGCTGGCCGCCGGAGAGCTGGTGCGGGTAATGCCCGGCCCGCTCCTTCAGGCCCATCTTTTCCAGCAGGTCCATGCCCTCGGCGTCAATGGCGGCGAGGATCTTTTTCTTGTTGGCCTTGAAGTCCGGGCGCTCCTTGGCCATGAGCCGCTCGGCCAGGGTCACGTTTTCCAGGGCGGTGTACTGGGGGAAGAGGTTGAAGCTCTGGAAGACCAGGCCGAAGTGCAGGCGCTTGCGGCGGATCTCCTTCTCCTGCTGGGTGGCGGGGTCGGCGGCGTCGAAGAGGGTCTCCCCCCGGACGACGATGCGGCCGGTGTTGGGGGTCTCCAGGAAGTTCAGGCAGCGCAGGAGGGTGGTCTTGCCGCTGCCGGAGGAGCCGATGATGGCCAGGACCTGGCCCTCGTCCAGAGAGAAGTTGATGTCTTTCAGGACCTTGGTGGCCCCGAAGTTTTTTTCAATGTGCTGTACGTCTAAGATCGACATGAGACAGACCCCCTTAGCGGAAGTAGCTGAGCTTGCGCTCGATGAGGTTGAAGACGATGGTCAGGATACCCACGAAGACCAGGTAAAACAGGCCCGTGTAGAACAGCGGCCAGATGATACCGGCGGACTTCATGTAGGACTCACCGGCCTTGATCAGCTCGGTGATGGCAATGATGCGGGCCAGAGAGGTGTCCTTGACCAGGGTGATGATCTCGTTGGACATGGGGGGCACGATGCGCTTGATCATCTGCAAGAGCGTGACCTTGAAGAAGATCTGGGACTTGGTGAAGCCCAGGACCTCGGCGGCCTCCCGCTGGCCCACGGGGACGCCCTGGATCCCGCCCCGGTAAATGACGGAGAAGTAGCAGGAGTAGTTGATGACGAAGGCGATGACGCAGGCCGTCATGCGCCCGCTGCTGCCGCCACCCCAGATATTTTGGTCGAGCCAGAGGCCGGGGCCGTAATAGATGATGATGAGCTGGAGCATCAGGGGGGTGCCCCGGATGATCCAGACGATCACGTCGACAACGGCCTTGAGGGGCCGCCATTTGCTCATGGAGCCAAAGGCGATCACCAGGCCCAGCGGTAGGCCGAAGAGCAGGGTCAGCGCAAACAGCTGCGTGGCCGTGCCTAAGCCGCTGATCAAAGATTGGGTTACTGTCCAGAACATGGAACACGCTCCTCACGTTGGTTGTACTTGCTTTCTCAAAAAGCCGCCCAAAGGCAGAGGGGCAACGCCCTCTGCCTTTGGGATGATGATTCGGTTCAAATGGCCGGGTGGGACAGGCTTACTCCGCAGCCTTGGTCACGACCACCTGGGCGTTGTTGAAGTAGGGGTTGGTGCACTCCATGGAGTTCTTGACCTCGTCGGTGAGGGTCATGCCGTTCCAGACCACGTCGATGGCCTTGGAGTCCAGCTCCATGATCTTGTTGTCCCAGTTGATGACGGTGAACTCGATGTCCACACCCAGCTTCTCAGCCACCAGCTTGGCCATGTCGGCGTCGAAGCCGATCCAGTTGCCGCTGGCGTCCTTGTAGTCCATCGGCTCGAACTCGGTGATGCCCACGACCAGCTTGCCCTTGCTCTGGATGTAAGCCACGTCGCCGTCGGTGGGGACGGTGTAGTTGGCGTCGGGGGCGGCCTGCTCGACCATGGCGTCGGCCAGCTTGTAGGTGTCGGCGACCTTCTTCATGGAGCCGTCGGCGTAGGTCTCGGCCAGGACGTTGTTGATGAAGGCGGCCAGGTCAGAGCCCTTGCGGCAGCCGATGCCGTACTCCTCGGTGGTGAGCTTCTGCTCTGCGTCGTAGGTCAGGTCGGGGTAGCTGGTGCCCTCGCCGGTCATGGCGGTGGCCATGAGCAGGTCGACGATGGCGGCGTCGGAGGTGCCGGCCTCGACCTCCATCAGGGCGTCGGCCTGGGCGGCCACGGAGTTGATCTCCCAGCCCTTTTCCTTGGCGGCGGCCTCGCCGGCGCTGCCGGTCTCGACGGCGTAGATCATGTCGGCGTTGGCATCGGTCTTGGTGTCGTTGGTGTCCGTGGCGGCGGTGTCGCCGTTCGTGTCAGCGGTGTCGTTGGACTGCCCGCCGCAGGCGGCCAGCAGGGTCACGCACATCGTCGCGGCCAGCAGGATAGCAAGTAACTTTTTCATGGTGTACAGCGCTCCGTTTCATTTCAAATTTTTCTGGGGTCCCCACGACAGGGCCAGCAAGAGTTTTTTAGCACTCTATCGTGGTAAAGCACTAATAGAATACCATACCGGAACAAAAAAGCAAGCCCCTGGGCGCATTTTTCCCAGGGGCTTGGACAATTTAGGCGTTTTTCACAAAACCGACCGGAGGCGGGGCTCAGAGCTTCGCCGCGATCTCCTTCCAGAAGTCCGCGCCCACGGTCAGAATCGACTCGTCAAAGGTGAAGTCATCCGCGTGCAGCGCCGGGGCCGGGCCGCAGCCCAGGAAGAAGAACAGGGCAGGCAGATGCCGCTGGTACCAGGAGAAGTCCTCGGAGATCATCACGGGCTTGTCCAGGATCTCAAAGTCCACCCCGGCGTTTCGCACCCGGTCAAACAGCTCGTCGGGGTTCCAGACGGCAGGATAGCCGTCGTTGGCGTGGACGTCCACGGTACAGCCGGTCTCCTTCTCGATGTCCCGCCCAATGGTCCGCAGGCCCTCTTGCAGGCCGAAGAAGACCTCGTCCTGGAAGGCCCGGAGACTGCCCAGCAGCACCGTCTTGCCGCTGACGGCATTGCGCACCGTACCGCTCTCCATGCGGCCGAATTTCAGCAGACGATAAATATCGGGGGAGAGTTCTTTCTCCAGCGCCACGGCCCTGCGGTAAAACTCGACCCCGGCGGCCAGGGCGTCCAGCCCCTCCTCCGCCTTGGCGATGTGGCTGGACCGGCCCGTGATGGTCACGGAGACCTCGCAGGAGCGGCTCATCATCTCCTTCTTCCGGGAGGCCACCACCCCGGCGGGCAGGGCAGGCCAGAGATGCAGGCCAAAGAGACAGGTCACGTTGTACTGCTCAAAGACCCCGCTCTGGCATAGATCCTTGGCTCCCCCCGTCGTCTCCTCGGCAGGCTGGAAGATCAATAAGACATTATGATTTAAGTCGTTCTGGCTATCCAGCCAGACAGCCAAGTCTAACACCATGGACATGTGCCCGTCGTGCCCGCAGGCGTGCATCTTGCCGGGGTGGGTGGAGGCAAAGGGCAGGCCGGTCTGCTCCTGGATGGGGAGCGCATCGGCGTCACTGCGGAAGGCGATGGCATCTTCCTTCCCAAAGTCAAAAAAAGCGCACAGGGCGCCGGGGATGGGCGAGAACAGGGCGCAGCCCAAAGGCTCCAGCACGCTGCGTAAGTAGGCCAGCGTCTCCGGCAGGTCCCGGTCCAGCTCCGGGATGCGGTGCAGCGCCCGGCGGTATTCGATCACTTGCATAACAATCACCTCAATAAAAATCGCTTGCGACAGAAGAAAAAAGGTGTTATAGTACACCCATGTACCAGGAAAAATCGACCCCCGAAGGAGGACCTGAACCCATGAACGCCCAGGAGATCATCGAACGCATCCGCACCGCCGAGAAGAAGACCCCGGTCAAGGTCTACCTGACCGAGAAAGCCCCCATCGACTTCCCCAACGCCACCGTTTTCCCCTGCGGGGAGACGAAGCTCGTCTTCGGCGACTGGAAGGACATCCAGCCCGTCTTAGACGCGAACAAAGACAACATCGCCCAGCTGGTCATTGAGAACGACAGCCGCAACTCTGCCATTCCCCTGCTGGACAAGAAGAACATCAACGCCCGCATCGAGCCGGGTGCCATTCTCCGCGAGCAGGTGGAGATCGGCGACAACGCCGTCATCATGATGGGTGCCGTCATCAACATCGGGGCCGTCATCGGGGCCGGGTCCATGATCGACATGGGTGCCGTGCTGGGCGGCCGGGCCATCGTGGGCAAGAACTGCCACATCGGGGCCGGGACGGTCCTGGCCGGGGTCGTCGAGCCTGCCAGCGCCGTGCCCGTCATCATCGAGGACGACGTGGTCATCGGGGCCAACGCCGTGGTCCTGGAGGGCTGCCGCGTGGGCAAGGGTGCCGTCGTCGCCGCCGGTGCCGTGGTCGTCAGCGACGTGGAACCCAACACCGTCGTGGCCGGCATCCCCGCCAAAGTCCTCAAGGGCAAGGACGGCAAGACCGCCGAAAAGACCGCCCTCGTCGACGCCCTGCGCGAGCTGTAACTCAAGAATTTTGCGGGCTCCACAACCCCTACCCGACTTCACGGGGGGCCGCAACCCCTACCCGACTTCACGGGGGGGCCGCAACCCCCTATATAAATTTCGTAGGGGCCGCAGACCCCTGCGGCCCTCAGGCTCTCCAAACACGGAGAGCCTGTTTTTTATCCCCCACCGGCAGCCAGATCTCCCCCCGAAACCTCGTCCCGTCCGAAAAAACCGCCCGTCCCCCATGCGCCTGTGCGATTTGGGAAACCAGCTTCCGCCCCGTCCCATGGGGCGCACCGCCGTCTTGGTCAGAGGGCTGGGCCTGGGCCTGGCCGGTTTGGTTTTCGACCCAGAGGACGCAGGTGGGGGGTGGCGGTCCGCAGGGGTCTGCGGCCCCGACGGAGTTGGTCACACCCAGACAAATCACGCTGCCGGGTGGGGCGTGGCGGGCGGCGTTGAGCAGTAAGTTGTTGAGCGCACGGCGCAGGAGAAAGGCATCCGCCTCTATCCTGGGCAGAGGCGCTTTCGGCAGACGCAGGTCTAAGTCTACCTCATGTTCCAGGCCGCTGTTCAAAAAGTCTGCCGCCGTCTGGCGTAAGAACGGGGCCAACTCCAACGGCGCTTTCCGGAGCGCCTGCATCTCACAATCCAAGCGCATGGTCAGGTTCAAATCATTCACCAGATCTCGAATCGTCTGGCTCTGGCGGCGGATGATGGCCGCCTGCTTTCTAGCTTGCTCCGGCAAGGCAGGGTTCTCTTCCAGCTGCCCCGCGTAGCCCATGACCATGCTCAGCGGCGTGCGGATGTCGTGGGACACCCCGCTGATCCAGTTCGACCGGGCCTCATCCCGCCCCCGCTGTTCCCGGCGGAACTGCCGACGCAGCAGCAGCGCAGCCAAGGCCAGCACGCAAAACAGCGCCAGGAAAAACATCCCCAGCAGCCAGCCGGGGAGCCGGGCCATGAAGCGCTGGGAAAATTCCACGCTGTATTTCCAAAGGCTCCCCTTCGCCTGCCCTGCCAGCAATAGCCCATCCCCCCGCGCCAGGCTTTGCACGGGGTAATCCATCAGGTACCAACGGGAAAAACTCGCCACCTGGCTGAGGGTGTAGTGGGTGGGCAGCTCGTCTGGCTTGTTCCACTGCCAGACGACGTTTCCATCGGCATCTAAGAGCAGCATCCACGCGGCGGCGTCCTGGGGCAGATCGAAGTTTTGGAGCGTATAGCTCCCGTCCGCCTCCTGCGTCAGGGCTTGGGACACGTCCCGCAAGGCCCCCAGGCTGGAGGCCTGCCCCTCGCCCGTCTGCCAGGCCAGAAGCACAATCCCCCCCAGAAACACCAGCACCGTCACCCCCACGGACAGGGCCAGCAGGCCCGCCCAGCGCCCCAGATTTTGGAGCTTCCACCGCGTTCTCATGGCCGTTCCTCCCGCACCAGGCGATAGCCCAGGCCCCGGACGGTTTTCAGATACTTGGGGTGGGAGGGGTCGGCTTCCAGCTTCTCCCGCAGGCGGCGGATGTGGACCATGAGTGTATTTTCATAGCCCACCAAGGGCCCGGTCCAAAGGGCAGCGCACAGGGCGTCGATGGTGACGATGTTCCCCCGGTTGGCCCAGAGGGTCTTGAGGAGCGTGAACTCTTTGCCCGTCAGGGGAATTTCTCTCCCCGCTCGTCTCAAGACACCTGCGCCCCAGCAAAGCTCTGTCTCGCCCAGCCGGTCTGCTTCCGGCGGGGCCGGCTGGCGGTAGACCCGCCGCAGGACAGCGCCTAAGCGGAGCAAGAGCTCCTGGGCCAGAAAGGGCTTGGTGATGTAATCATCCGCCCCCAGGCCCAGGCCCCGGAGCCGGTCGGCGTCCTCCTCTCTCGCAGAGAGGAAGAGAACGGGCAAATCGGCCAGGTCCCTCAGTTGGCCCAGCAGGGCAAAGCCGTCCCCGTCTGGGAGCATGACATCTAAGAGAACCCCGTCCGGCAGCTTCGCCCGGCTCTGTTGGAGCGCCTGGGCGCAAGTTCCCGCCAAACGGACGGTATAGCCCGCACCCGCTAAAATGCCCTGCACCATCTCCCGCAGGCCCGGCTCGTCATCTACGACCAAAATATCATACGCCATGGTCCATCCCTCCTCGTTTCTTCTCTCAGTATAGCATCTCCCCCGCCCCGCTGGGGGCCTTTTTGCAAAACGTAAGGAAAGCGTAAGGTCCCCTTCATGGGCCGGTAAGATAGGGGGTGTATGCTGGGGTCCAGTGAAGGAGGGATCGACCATGCCGATCATCGAAACCAACGGGCTGTGCAAACGCTACGGGCACGCCCTGTCCGTCCACGACCTGGCTCTGCGGGTGCCGGAGGGGAGCGTCTACGGCTTCTTAGGCCCCAACGGGGCGGGCAAATCCACCACGTTAAAAATGATCCTGGGCCTCGTCCGCCCCACGGCGGGAGGAATCACCGTGTTTGGCAAGCCCATGAACGGAGCAAACCGCCTGACCATTTTACAGCAGGTAGGCAGTCTCATCGAAAGCCCCAGCTACTACGGGCACCTCACCGGGGAAGAAAATCTCCGCGTTGTGCAGACCTTGCGGGGCTTGCCCCGCTCGGACGTTTCCCAGGTCTTAGACCTCGTGCGGCTGACCGGCCAGGGGAAGAAGCAGGCCGCGCACTATTCCTTAGGCATGAAACAGCGTCTTGGCTTGGCCGCTGCCCTGCTGGGCTTTCCCAAGCTGCTCATCTTAGACGAACCCACCAACGGCTTAGACCCGGCTGGCATCCAGGAGATGCGGGAACTCATCCGCTCCCTCCCCCGCCGGTTCGGGATGACGGTGGTCGTCTCCAGCCACTTGTTGGGGGAGATCGACCAGATGGCCGATCAAGTGGGCATCATCCGGTCCGGGGAGCTGGTCTTTCAAAACAGCTTAGCCGCTCTGCACCAGCGGAGTGAGCCGCACCTGGCCTTGAAAACCACGGATAATCAAAAGGCCGGAGACCTGCTCACCAGCCAAGGTCTTCCCTGGCAAGCCGAGGGAGAAAGCCTCCTCCTCCCGCCCCTGCCCGATGAACGGGTCGCCCAGTTCTGTCAGACCCTAGTCCAAAATCACTGCGGCCTGCTCCGCTTAGAGGAACGGCAAAAGAGCCTGGAAGACATCTTCCTGGCCCTCACCGGTGGGAAGGAGGGGAGCTTATGACCCTCCTGCGCTTAGAGTTTTTCAAGGGGCGGCGGCGGAAAATCGCTATCATCTGCCTGGCCTGCCTTGGGATACAGACCGCCTGGATGGTGGTGAACCTGCTCCGCATGGAGCCGGAGGAATTGTCGCAGGGCTGGATGCAGCTGGTCTATACCCTCCTGCTGGTGGACGCCATCACTCTCCCCCTGACCATGGCAGCTCTCGCCAGCCGGACTTGTGAGCTGGAACACAAGGAAAACACCTGGAAGCTCTTGGAGACGCTGGCCCGGCCCCAGGCCCTCTATCGGGCCAAGCTCACTTGGGGTGCCATTCTCATCCTGGGGATGCTGGTGGTGGAAATGGCGCTCTTTGTCTGCTTCGGCCTGGCCCTGGGCTTTCCTCATGAAATCCCCTGGGGCAAGCTGGGCCTCACGGTGGGCAATGTGTTTCTCGTCTCCCTGGGCATCTATGCGTTACAGCTGGGCTTGTCCCTGCGGTTCGTGAACCAGGCTGCACCCTTGGCCGTTGGGATTTTGGGGAGCTTTACGGGGCTGTTCATCCTCTTCTTTCCCCAGTGGGCGCAGCGGTGCCTGCCGTGGGGGTATTACGGCGTGCTGTTGCAGGCCGAGATGCTTTGGGACCCGGTGACGCACCATGTGTCCTATGCCTGGCTTCACACGGCCCCGTCGGACTATGGCTTGCTGGCCCTGTGGCTGGTGGTGCTGTTCGCGTTCAGCTACCGGGCCTTCGTGCGAAAGGAGGTGTGAGAGATGCTCCTTCGTGCGTTACGGGGGGAACTGCTGAAAGGCCGCCGCAATCCCGTCTGGCTGGTCTTTCTCGTCCTGCCCCTGTTCCCGGCCGTGCTGGGGACGATGAACTATCTGGGCAACGTCAGCGTCTTGACCGACGGCTGGTACAGCCTTTGGACCCAGCACACGCTCTTTTCCGCCAGTCTCTTCCTGCCCGCCCAGTTCGGCGTGTTCTGCGCCTGGCAGTGGCGGCTGGAACACAGCGGGAGCAACTGGAACGCCTGCCGCTCTGCCCCGATCTCCGCCAGGGCCTTGTATGGCAGCAAGTTTTTGCTGGCTGTTTTTGTCTCAGCGTTGGCCCAGGTCTGCATCGGGGGGCTGTATGTCCTGGGTGGCAGGCTGGCGGGGCTGACAGGTCCTGTCCCGGCGGAGCTGGTAAGCTGGCTCCTGGGCGGCTTTGTGGGCGGCGTGACGGTGTGCAGTGTGCAGCTTTTCCTGAGCCTGATCCTGCGGGTCTTCGCCCTGCCCGTAGGCATCGGCCTGGCCGGGGGCCTTGGGGGGATGCTGCTCCTGGTGAAAGGCTACGGGCTGTACTTTCCCTACTCCCTGCTCTGCCTGGGAATGCGGGCCAACAACACGAAATTGGTGTTGCCCGTGGGGCAGTTCCTGGTGACGTGCCTGCTCTGTATCCTCGTCTTCTCGTTCCTGTCTATCCAGTGGATCAAGAAGCGGGATGTGACGACCGGTTAATTACAGCTCCTCGTCAAAGATCTCGCCCTTGGCGACCAGGTTCGTGGGGCCGGTCAAAAACAGGCCGGTGATGGTATCGTTCTCCTGCTCCACGTCCACGGTCAGGGTCTCGCCGGGCATATCCACCTGGACCTGCTTGCCGCTGACGAGGCCCCGCTTGGTCAGGACGGTGACGACGCTGCCGGTGCCTGTGCCGCAGGCCAGGGTGAAGTCCTCCACCCCCCGCTCGTAGGTCTTTTCCAGCACATGGTCCTGGCCCAGCATGTCGTAGAAATTCACGTTGGCCCCCTTGGGGAAGCCCTCGAAATCACGCAGGGCGCGGCCCAGCTTGAAGAGAAGGTCGTTGTCCGCGTTGGCCAGGCCGGGCCAGTGGACGACGGCGTGGGGCAGGCCGGGGTTCCCCAGCTCGACGTAGCCGCAGGGGATCTCCTCCCCGCCGATCATAGCGGTGCGGTCCAGGTCGATGACGGTGGGGTCGTTCAGGCGGACGCGATACTGGCGACGGTCGATGCGCTCGCCGATGACGAGGCCCGCCGTCGTCTCCACCTTCTGGATGGGGCCGGACAGGCCCGTCTCATAGCCATAGCGGCAGATGCAGCGGGCACCGTTGCCGCACATCTCGCCCACGGAGCCGTCGCTGTTGAAGAATAACATGCGGAAGTCCCCCTCGCCCTGGGCCTGGTCCACGACCATGAAGCCGTCGGCCCCCAGGGAACGGTGGGGGGTGCAGAGGGTCTTGGCGATGCGGGGGAAGGCTTCGGGGGGCAGGCCCTCCTCCAGGTTGTTGAGGATGATGAAGTCGTTGCCGGCTCCGTTCATTTTCCAGAATTTCATGGTGTTGTCTCACTTTCTCAAGTTGGGTGGGCGGGCCGCGGCGGGCCGCAGAGGTCTGCGGCCCCTACAAAAAATTAAAATAAAAAGGTCTGCGGCCCCATAGGGTTAAACTCATTATACTGCTGAGAAATGGACAAGGCCAGAAAAATGCCGCCGGACCCTTGACAAAAAAGCGCGGGGATGCTATCTTAAATTTGTACAAACTGTTTCGCTGTTTCCCACAGAGACGAGCGGTCACCCCCGCCCGTGTGATCTGTTTGAAAGCCGGCAAATGGACGTGCGTTCACGCACCCATTGTCGGCTTTTTTGTGCGTCTGCGGCAGGCTGTACCCCAAAGAGAGCGTTCATCACAAAGGGAGAGGATCGTATGCATTTATCCGCTTTGCATGTCGTGGGCCTGGTGGCCACGATCTTGCTCATCATCGGCATCGGCGTCTATTCCGGGCGCAAGGTCAAGTCCGCCGCGGACTTTTCCAGCGGCGGCGGCAAGGCCGGGTCCTGGATCGTCTGCGGGGCCATCATGGGCACCCTGGTCAGCAGCCAGGCCACCATCGGCACGGCCCAGCTGGCCTTCAGCTACGGCATGTCCGCCTGGTGGTTCACCTTAGGCTCCGGCATCGGCTGCCTGATCTTAGCCCTGGGCTACGCGGCCCCCTTCCGCCGCAGCGGGTGCAAGACGCTGCTTCAGATCGTTTCGCAGGAATACGGCCCCACCGCCGAGACGGCGGGCAGCATCTTCTGCTCCATCGGCATCTTCATCAGCGTCGTGGCCCAGATCCTGGGCGCCACCGCCCTGCTGACCACCATCTTCCCCCTGAACCATCTCAGCGCCGCCCTCATCTCCATCGCCCTCATGGCGTTCTACGTCATCTTCGGCGGCGTGTGGGGGGCCGGCATGGGGGGCGTGGCCAAGCTCATCCTGCTCTACGTCTCCGCCATCGTGGGCGGCATCCTGGTCTATGGCCTGGCCCACGGCTTCTCCGGCCTTCTGGAGACTCTGGAGAGCCTGCTCGTGAACTCCCCCCTGGGGTCTCTGAGCGACCTGACCACCACCGAGAGCCTCCACCAGCGCTTTACCTCCCTCGTCGCCCGCGGCGCTTCCAAGGACATCGGCTCCGGCCTGTCCCTGATCCTGGGCGTTCTGTCCACCCAGACCTACGCCCAGGCCATCTGGTCGGCCAAGAGCGACAGCACCGCCCGAAAAGGCGCCCTGCTCAGCGCCCTGCTCATCCCGCCCATCGGCATCGCCTGCATTCTGATTGGCCTGTACATGCGCGGCCACTGCATCACGGCGGACGAGGTCGCGGCCCTGCAAGCCATGGGCCAGGCCATCCCCGAGGGGCTGATCCAGCTGGACTCCAGCGCCCAGGTCTTCCCCGTCTTTGCCGCGACGTTCCTGCCCCATCTCATGGGCGGCATCGTCCTGGGAACGCTCTTCATTACCGTCGTGGGCGGCGGCTCCGGCCTGGCCCTGGGCATGGCGTCCATCCTGGTCACGGATATTTTTGCCCGCAAGAGCAAGCGCGTGAAGGAATCCTCCCGCACCAACCTCATCGTCACCCGCAGCACCATCATGGTGATTTTGGTGGCGGCGGTGATCGTGGCGGTCCTGGTCCCCGGCGCGATGATCAACGACTTTGGCTTCCTGTCCATGGGCCTGCGGGGTGCCGTCGTGTTCCTGCCCATGTGCGGCGGGCTGTGGCTCAAGGGGAAGATCCCCGGCCGCTACGCCCTGGTGTCCATCTTCGCCGGACCCATCGCCGTCCTGGCGGGCAACTTCCTGCCCCTGCCCTTCGACGCCCTCTTCCTGGGCATGGCCGTGTGCCTGGTCATTCTGGCCGTGGGTCTGGCCGCCCACGCCGCCGAAACCGTGGCGTTTCACAACGCCCTGGAAACCTTTTCCCTTTGAAATAC
>OLPF01000217.1_pt1 | contig 67811 bp, 54 predicted proteins | sample 1673121 | NCBI WGS metagenome assembly OLPF01 (sample SAMEA3136756, study PRJEB25190) | human gut metagenome
AAGTCAGAGGGGCTGCGGCCCCTCCGACACCTCCTGAAGGTTTTTTGACAGTCTGGAGCTGCCATGGAATAAAGGCCATGGCAGTTTTTTCATATGCGCCGCACTGGGTTTATGCCAAGACAGGAGAAGGACATGCCTGACAAAAAGGCTGTACATTTGCCACGAAACGTGATATAATAATAGACAAGTTTTGCATGAAAGGTGATGAACCGGGTGGATTCCGCAACAAGCGACCAAGGCTGGAAGCAAAAGGCCATACGGCCTGAACGGGTGATGGCGGCAGGATTTCTGGCACTGATTGTGGCAGGCGGACTGCTGCTGTCCCTGCCCATTGCCACGGTGGACCGTCAGAGTATTGGGTTATTCAACGGCCTGTTTACGGCTACCTCAGCGGTGTGCGTAACGGGGCTGGTGGTGGTGGACACGGGGCCGACGTTTTCGCTTTTTGGACAATGCGTACTGATGGCGCTGATCCAGACGGGCGGCCTGGGATTTATGATCTTCGCCACTTTGGTGATGCTGGCGCTGGGACGGCGGGTTTCTCTGCGTGACCGCATGATGATCCGCGAATCCATGAACGCCACAACCTTGTCGGGATTGATCCGGCTTACGCTGTGGTACGGCGGCCTGGCCCTGGGCATTGAGCTGATTGGCGCGGCGCTGCTGAGCATTCGCTTTGTCCCGGCGCTGGGATGGGGACGGGGCATCTATTATGGCGTGTTCCACTCCATCAGCGCCTTTTGCAACGCTGGCTTTGACCTGTTTGGAAACTATGCCAGCCTCACCGGCTTTGCCCAGGACCCCTTGGTGGTGCTGACCATTGCCATGCTGATTATCCTGGGCGGACTTGGTTTTTCCGTGCTGTTTGAAGCCGTGCACTGCATGGGTGCGCCCCGCAGGCTATCCCTTCACACGCGCCTGGTGCTGGGCATGACGCTGCTGCTGCTGGTGGTGGGCACACTGTTTTACCTGGCGCTGGAATGGAACAATCCGGCCACCCTGGGGGCGGAAGGCATGGGCGTAGGCGGAAAAGTGATGAATGCTTTCTTCCAGTCCGTAACCATGCGCACCGCCGGGTTCAATACGGTGGACCTGGCAGGCATGCGGGAAGCGTCCAAGCTGATGTCCGTGATCCTGATGTTCATTGGCGCGTCTCCGGCATCCACCGGCGGCGGCGTTAAGACCACCACCGTAAGCCTGCTGATTTTGCTGGTGCTTAGCGTGATACGCGGCCAGGATGAGGTCAACGTGATGAAACGCCGGCTGCCGGCGGACCTGATGCGCCGCGCCCTGGTGATTCTGGTAATCAGCCTGGTGGTTGTCCTGGTGGGCACCATGGTGCTCACGGTGGCAGAGCGGGAAGAAAAGGATTTCCTGGACCTGCTGTTTGAAGGCATGAGCGCCTTTGGCACGGTGGGCGTGTCGGCGGCGGGAACGCCCACCCTCAGCCCGGTGAGCAAGGCGACGCTGATTCCTATGATGTATCTGGGCCGCGTGGGGCCGCTGACCCTGGCCTTGGCACTGGCGCACAAGAGCACCGCAACGCAGAAACATCTGCGCTATCCGGAAGAAAAAATCATGATTGGTTAATGGAGGAACGTATGAAAAGTACTCGAAAGCAATATCTTGTCCTTGGGCTGGGCCGCTTTGGCGACAGCCTGGCGCGAAACTTGTGCAAGCTGGGCCATGAGGTGCTGGCGGTTGATAAGGATACGGAGCTGGTGGAGGCCCTGGCCCCCTATGTGACGCAGGCGGTGCAGGCGGACGCCACGGAGGAGGCGGCCCTGGAGGCACTGGGCATCCGGAACTTTGACGCGGCCATTGTGGCCATTGGCAACGTGCGGGATTCCATACTGGTCAGCGTACTTTGCAAGGAAGCGGGCGTACCCTATGTGGTGGCCAAGGCGGTGGACGAGCTCCATGCCAAGGTGCTGCGCAAGGTGGGGGTGGATCGGGTCATTTACCCGGAGCGGGACATGGGGCTGCGGGTGGCCAAGTCCCTGGTGTCTCCCAATTTCCTGGAAATGATTGAACTGAATAACGAATATGCTCTGGTGGAGGTGCGCTGCCCGGAGGAGTGGTGTGATCAGTCCCTGATGGCCTTGAATATCCGGCGCAACTGGGGCGTTAGCATCATTGCCATTCACCGGAACAAGGAGTTCCTGGTGTCTCCTGGCGCGGATGCAGTGCTGCATTCCGGCGATGTGCTGCTGGTGCTGGGAACACAGAAAGCCATCGACAAGATTAACGAAAAGTGAGGATGCCTATGGAACGTGTGGGGGAGCGCAACATGGCCGACGCCATGGCACAACCGTTCTTTTTCCCGGGTGGGGAGCATGGCGTGCTATTGATCCATGGATTTACGGGCAGCAGCGGCCATATGCGCTTGCTGGGAGAGCACCTACACGCGGTGGGATTTACTGTCCGCGGCATTAACCTGCCCGGACATGGCAGCCGCCTGGAGGACATGGGTAAATATACCTGGAAGGACTGGTTGCAGGCGTCCAAAATGGCGGTGGCGGAGATGCAGGAGCAATGCCGCTATGTGAGTGTAGCGGGGTTGTCCATGGGGGGCGTGCTGACGCTGCTGGTGGCGGAGCAGATGGAGATTACCGCCGCGGCCCCCATTTCGGCCCCCATGGGCGTACAGAACCGTTTTCTGCCCTTCGCCCGGCTGGGCTCCCTGGTGATGAAAACGACCTATTGGCAGCGGGATCGCGAGCGGGAGCAGCTGCTGGATCAACGGTATGATTACGGCTATGCGGGCTTTCCCACCAAATCGGCGGCGGATCTGTACCACCTGATGCGTCTGGCCCGGCGAAACCTGTATGCCGTTACGTGTCCGGTGCTGGTGGTACAGTCCCGTAAGGATGAGACCATCACCGCCGATAGCGCGGAAGTCATTGTGAACGGCGTTAGCAGCCAGCGCCGGGGCGTGATGTACCTGGAGGACGTGCCGCACGTGTGCACCATTTCCCGGGAGCATGCGCATATCGCTCAGGCCCTGGAAGAGCTGTTCCGCAAGGCGGAAACCGAAAAGACCGCGTGAGCCCTTTGCCAGGGGGTTCCTGCTGGAGCCATGGGGGTTCCTCCTGGAGTACCTAAGAAAATATTCAAATAATGTAAAAAAAAGCTTGACATTTGGAACGCTTTCGTGTATTATATTTCTTGTCGCCGCAAGCGGTGCACACAGACCGAAAGCGGTCTTATCGCGGGGTGGAGCAGTTTGGTAGCTCGTCGGGCTCATAACCCGAAGGTCGTAGGTTCGAGTCCTACCCCCGCAACCAAATGGCTCCGTAGCTCAGTTGGCTAGAGCATTCGGTTCATACCCGGAGTGTCATAGGTTCGAATCCTATCGGAGCCACGCAGAACAGGTTCATGAGATATCTCATGAACCTGTTTTTTGTTCTGAACAGAGAAACCCTATCCGCATGGTGAGAAGCATTCAAAGAAGTATCTGCGGGAACCGCTGGGCAGCGCCCTGACAAAACGGCTTTCCGGTAGGGACAGCATGAATACCAGGGCACGGCCTCCTCAGTGGCTGAGAATCCGTCCGAGGCCAGCGGGACGGTTGTGCCAGGCGCCTGCGCAGGGCGTTTTTTGTTTGCTGGGGGATAGGATTGCGGGCCCATCCAAGCACGGAAATAAAAATGGACCAAGGCTGCAAGAAAACATGAACAGTGCATACATTGGAATAAATATATAAAATGTAAAAACATGGTAAGGCTGTAAGCCGTCCTAGACGCCTACAATGTCCGTGAAATGAATGGCGAAAAATATGTAGAAAATCACCATAAGTTCATCGACGAGGAGCTGGCCAGCTGGTACGACCTGTGGGGCAGTTGGGAGTTCATGGATGAGCCTGTGATGGATCCTGCCTTCACCACCGCCGAGAACGAGGAACTGGCGGAGCTCAAGAGCGAAGTGACCGACATCCTGACCACCAGCTATGATGCCTTCATCATGGGTCAGCGCCCGGTCTCCGAGTGGACGCAGGTGCAGGATCAGATCCGTGAGAGCGCCGAGCGCATCTGCGAGATCTACAACACCGCCGCGGCCCGCTGATTTTTCACTAGGCTGCATGGCCTGTCCGACATCGGTGGGGCAGGCCATTTTGCCGCTTATGGGCTATTATGATGGCGTAAAAAAGGAGATCATAAATTCCCGTGGTATTATAGAGGGTTATTATTCACGGGAAATCATGAGAACAGGAAGTGAGAGCTGTGGGAAAAAGACGCCTATTCGCAACATTGCGCAGCCGCATTGTTTGCTACTTCGCCATTGTTCTGCTCCCCTGCTGGTAATCCTTTTTTTACGCCTATAGCCATTTTTTGCAGAATGAAAGCAGAGAAACCCTGGGCCGTCTCTCCATGACGCTGGAGGCAGGCACGCAATCGGTGGATACCTCCATCGATGCAGCCAAGAAGGCCTGCATTACCTTATTCTATGATAACCGAGTGAAACGGCACCTCAAGCCTATCTCCCTGAGCAGTACTGAGGACAGGGTAACGCAGGTCGAGATCCACAGCACCATCAACGCCATGGTAGCCATCACCGATGCGGTAACGGAAACCATGCTGCTGTACCTGGACGATCAATACGTGTTCTCCGATGGGCTGTATTCCTTTGAGGATTGTTTCAATACCCTGTATTCCTTTGCGGACTATGACGCGGATTACTGGCGCAGCCTGCTGGGCCAGCGCATTATGCTGGAGATGCTGCCGGCTACCCAGATGACCCAGAAGCGGGTGAACACTACCCAGACGGTTATTCCGGCGGTATATACCACCAGCGTTTCCGGCAGACCGGTGATTGCGGTGATTGCCCTTTCCGTGGACAGCATGGTGGCTACGGTGCGCAACAATTTTCTATCCCAAGGAGTGCAACTGGTCATCCTGGACAAGGAAGACCGCCTGGTGTACGGGGACTTTGACACCGGACTGATCCATCCGGATGGCGCGGGCGGCTATGAACGCATACGGCTGGAGGATGCGCCCTACCATGTGATCTCCACCTCCTCCCAGCAGTCGGGGCTGCAATACTATCTGGCGGTGCCCGATAGCGTGATTTACGCCATGAGCGATGACTACCTGCTGTTCATCGTGGCGGCGCTGGTGATGTGTCTTGTGGCGGGCGGATGTGGAGCTCCCCGGCGGCATTGTGGCCAAGCGCAAGCTGCTGAACGAATTTTATCACGAGCTGACGGACATGCAGGGCATCGGCAGCGAATCCAACCTTACGGCCAGCATAGTGGCCTATGTGGAAAAGCATTACTCCAGCGACCTGTACCTGGAACGGATTGCCCAGGAGCTGGGCCTGTCGGTGAAATACATTTCCAAGGTGTTCAAGGAAAAGACCGGACGAAACCTGTCGGACTATATTCACGAGGTGCGCATCCAGCATGTCAAGGAGATGCTGATGCAAACGGATATGAGCATTGCCAGCATCAGTGAGGCGGCGGGGATCTACTCCCGCTCCACGCTCATTCGCCTGTTCCGCAAGTATGAGGGGGTAACCCCCAGCGAATACCGGGAACTGGCGCACGGCCAGAAGAACTGAATGCATACATACAGGCGGGAAATGCCTTGAAAAGGGAAGACGGATACATTCGTTATGCCGGCGATGAATCGCCTAACCTGGTCTTTCACGATGGCGGACTGCGCCCGGCGGTGGGCACGTGGAACGTGCAGGTGGTGCGCGCCAACCGCGCCCATCCCGAGTGCGCCGAGGGTGTAGGCAACACCTACAACCACGCGCCAAATATCACCTGGTGGCAGGGGAAATTTTACCTGGCCTACCTGTCCAACCCCGTGCATGAGCACCTGGGCGCCGGACAGACATTCCTGTGCACCTCGCCGGACGCCCTGCACTGGAGCAAGCCGCAGGTGCTGTTTCCGCCCTATCCCCTGGATCTTTCCCTGGACAACGGCCCCCACGTCGACCTGTTTGAGGAGGGCGAGGCCTACGCCTGCATGCACCAGCGCATGAATTTCTATATCGCCAAGGATGGCCGGCTGCTGGCGCTGGGCTTCTACGGGCTGTCCCCCGAAGTATTCACCATGCCCTGCGTGGGCAACGGTATCGGCCGGGCCGTGCGGGAAATCTATGCGGACGGTAGCTTTAGCCCGATCTACATGGCGCTGTACAGCACCCGTTGCGGCTATAACCGGGAAACCTGCCGCTTCCCTTACTATCAGGACAGCCCGGACGCCGGCTTTGTGGCCGCGGTGGACGAGCTCCTGGCGGACAAGCTGACCGTGCTGCAGTGGTGGGAAGAGAACCGGGACTATCCGGCGGAGGACTTCTTCGCCATTCGGGGCGGCGGCGAAGCCTTTAATTACTATCAGTTGCCTGATGGCCGCCTGGTGGGTCTGTGAAAAAAATCCAGGGTATCCATCAGCGAGGATGGGGGAAAAACCTGGGCGCCTGTGAAGATTTCCCCCTCCCTGGTGATGAGCGGTGGAAAAATCTGGGGTGAGCGTACCCCGGACGGGCGCTATGCCCTGTGCTACAATCCCAACACGGATTCCTGCCACCGCTGGCCCCTGGCGGTGGTCACCAGCGAGGATGGCATTGTTTTTCGGGACATGCTGTGCGTCCACGGGGAAGTGCCGCCCCAGCGGTATTGGGGATTCTGGCGGGACTGCGGCCCCAACTACATCCGCGGGCTGGAAGCCGGGGCCGTGGCGCCGGATGGCGCCATGTACCTCACCTATTCGGTGAACAAGGAGGACATCTGGGTTTCCCGGGTGCCGGCGCCCATTACCGGCCGCGTGACGGAGCATGTCCATGATGACTTCCAGGCCATGACGCCCCGGACGTTTGTACCGGGATGGAACGTATACAGCGGGGTATGGAGCCGCGTATCCCTGGAAACCATCCACGAGCCCGGCGGCCCGGACCGCAATGCCCTGCGCCTGCGCAGCAAAGACCCCTATGACTATGCCTGCGCCACCCGCGTGTTCCCTGAGAGCGAGAAGGTGCGCATCCATGCGGCGGTGCTGCCCCGGCAGAATTACTTCGGCCGCCTGGAGATTAACCTCACCGATGGCCGGGGCGTGTGCGTTTACCGCGTCATCCTGGATTCCGACCGGACGCTGAAGCTCAAGCACGGCAACGGCTTTACCGTGGCCGGCGTGTACGGAGGCGAGCTGGACATGGTCTGGGATGTGGACTGCGTGGAGCGGACCGTGAGCTTCTCCATGAACGGCGGGGAGAAGATGACCTGGAAGTTCTTCAACAGCGCCGCCACGGTGGAGCGCCTGGTGTTCCGCACGGGCAAGAAGCGCCTGGCCCCTTACCTGGACGAGGACCGGGAGTTCCTGCCCGCGGAAGACCTGCCCGGCGCAGGGGAAATGCTCATTCAGGAAAGCGTGTACTACATTACCGCCTTTGACACCCAGGCGGCGGAATAGGCAAAAAAAGGAGCAACCGAAGATGCTTACCAAGAAGGAAATGTGGCCGGTGATGCTCACGCCCTTTACCGAGCGTGGCGAAGTGGATTACAATGCCCTGGAGCGCTTGATCGCGTTCTATGAGGAAGGTGGATGCAGCGGCCTGTTTGCCATTTGCCAGTCCAGCGAAGTGTTCTATCTGAGCCTGGAGGAGCGGGTCAAAATCGCGGACTTTGTCAAGAAGCACGCCCATGTGCCGGTGATTGCCTCCGGCCATGTGTCCGATGGCCGGGAAGCGCAGCTGGAGGAGCTGCGCCGGGTGACCGATACGGGCGTGGATGCCGTGATTCTGATTACCAACCGCCTGGCCCGGAACGGGGAAGACCCGCGGGTGTGGATGGATAACCTGATGTACCTGGTGGACCACCTGGACCCCGCCATGCCCTTGGGATTCTATGAGTGCCCCGCCCCCTACAAGCGCCTGATGAGCCTGGAAGAGCTGAAAACCTGCGCCGAAACGGGACGCTTCCACTTCATGAAGGATACCTGCTGCGACATTGCCACGCTCCGTGCGCGCCTGGAGGTTCTGCGCGGAACAAACCTGCGCCTGTACAACGCCAATACCACCACCCTGCTGGATTCCCTGCGGGCAGGGGCCGCGGGCTTCTCCGGCGTCATGGCCAGCTTCCATCCGGAACTGTATGCCTGGCTGCTGAACCACGTGGAGGACAGCCGGGCCGAAACCGTGCAGGCGGCGCTGACCATCTGCTCGGAAATTGAGCGTCAGCTCTACCCGGTGAACGCCAAGTATCACCTGCAAACCGTTGGGCTGCCCATCACCCTGCGCAGCCGCACCCAGGACTGCCGCCTGCTGACCCCCACCTTCCAGGAGGAAGTGCGGCAGATGCAGGTGCTGGTGGACTATCTTAAGGGAACCCTGCTGGCCGGGGAGACGCTGTAAGCGCCTGCGGGGAGCGGCGGCCCCCTGTGGGCGCCGCTCCCACAGCCCCGGAGAAAGGACAAGCCCCATGAAAACACAAACCATACAACTGGACCCTCAGCGGGAAGCGGTGACGCTCTCTGCGCTGCTGTGGGAACCTTCTCCCGCCCTGCAGGATGCTTCCCGGCCCCGGCCCGGCCTGCTGATACTCCCGGGCGGGGGGTATCAGTCCCACGCCCACCGGGAGGCGGACCCCATTGCGGTGCGCTTTGCGGCCATGGGCTACCATACCTTTGTGCTGCGTTACAGCCTGCGCCCGGCGGACGGCAGCTGCCTGTATCCGCAACCGCTGGTGGATGTGGCCCGGGCCATGCTGTACATCCGGGCGCATGCGGAGGAATGGTGCCTGGATGCCTCACGGGTGGGGATCTGCGGCTTTTCGGCGGGCGGGCACGCGGCCCTGCTGTACGCGTCCAGCTGGCAGCGCACCTGGCTGCAGGAGCACTTGGACAACCCCGGGGAGGCGCTGCGGCCGGCGGTATGCGTGGCCGGGTATCCGGTGGTGGATTACATGGCCTGGCCCGACGAACGCTGCGCAGACCCCATCACCCGGATGGTGCGGGATGAGTGCCGGAAGGGACTTTTCGGCACAGATCACCCGGAACAGGCGCTGCTGGAGGCCACGAACCCTTCGCGCCTGGTCACCGGGGACATGCCGCCGACTTTCCTGTGGGCCACGGCGGCGGATGTGAAGGTGCCTGCGGCTAATACCCTGCACATAGCCGAGGCGCTGCTGCAAGCCGGCGTGCCGGTGGAAACGCATATTTTTGAAGCGGGGGAGCACGGCTTGGCCCTGGCCTGCCCCGCATCCGCAGGGATTCGCCGCAAGGTGGAACCCGAGGCGGCCCGGTGGGTGGACCTGTGCGAGGCGTGGCTGAGCAAGCGCTTTGCCCTGACGCTGATGGATGAATAACAAAAGGAGGCATGCTCATGGCGCATACCCAGTGGAACAGCCTGATGCAAGGGGTTATCGGCCAGGAGTGCCGGGGGGATGGCTGCATGCCCCTGCGCTTCACCCCCGCGCAAATGGCGGTATACGCGGACGATCCCGGCTATCACGCCTGTTCCCAAGCCAGTTCCGGCATGTGCCTGGACTGCGAAACCGATGCGGAGGAGCTGATCCTGGAAGGCGACGCCTTCCGCGGCTCCACCCGGGACATCTGGTCCTTTGACCTGCTGGTGGACCGCCGACTTTTTGCCCACAAGGAAGGCAGCATTGCCCAGGAGCCCCATATGAGCTGGCGGGTGAAGCTGCCTCAGGGCCGCAAGCATGTGCAGCTCTATTTCCCTTGCCTGGCCAGCGTGAGCATCAGCCGCCTGGAATGGCTGGGCGGAACGGAAACCCTCCCGGTGGTACCCCAAAAGCGCCTGCTGTGCCTGGGGGATTCCATCACCCAGGGCTATACGGTGCATTTCCCCGGCCTGTCCTATGCCGCGCGCCTGGCGGCGGCGCTGGACATGGCGCTGCTGAACCAGGCCATTGCCGGGGAGACCTTTCACGCCGCCATGCTGGACGGCGCCCTGGGCTTTACCCCGAACCTGATTACCGTGGCCTATGGCACCAATGACTGGAGCTGCAAGCCCAGGGACATGCTCGTGCGGGATGCGGAGGAATACCTGGATGGCGTCCGGCGGCTGTGGCCCCAGGTGCCCCTGGTGGTGATTGGCCCTCTGTGGCGGGGGGATCAGGATCAGTTCCCCGAGCGCTTTCCCTTTGCGGACCTGCAGCCCATCCTTGCCTCGGCAGCGGAGCGCCACGATGCCCGCTTTGTGCGGGGGGATGAGCTGTTCCCGGCGGTACCAGAACTGATGCAGGACGCTTTCCTGCATCCCAACGATTTGGGACAGGCGCTGTATGGGGAGCGGCTGGTGGCTGCGCTGAAGCGGTGAAGGCGCGCGGGCGTTGACGCGGCCGCATGCGCAGGAATGCAGAAGCAGCAACTTGCCAAGCTGTCCTATATAAAAAAGTCAGAGAGGTTGTGTCTTCTCTGACTTTTTTTGTTTGAACCAGGCGGCGGAACAGGACTTGCGCCTTTATTCCTCGGCTAGTTTTCGTATGGGGTGCCGCAGCACGGTTTTGAGGTTTTCCGGCTTGCATCGCCGGGGATCGCCCAAATAGATCTCATGGTGAAAGCGGGTGGGCCCGATGTCCAGGGCATAGCCCTGGGCGGCGGCATAGGTGTCCATGGCCTGCAGGGTTTCACCTTCGCAGTCGTAGGGACCCAGGTGCAGGCATTGCACGCACAGCCCTTCGGCGTAGGGGAAGAATTCCACCGGGGAGAAATCCGCGCCCTTTTTGGCGGAGGCCTCCTGCACAGCCCATTGAAACACTTCCCGCGTCACAAACTCCGGCAGGCGGAGCAGGGAAATCCAGGAGAGCGCTTCCTTATGCCGCAGGTCAAGGCCCGTCCGGCCCTCCTGCCACCATAAGCCCTCCAGGGGCGGTACCACATAGTCGAAGTATCCCTCGATGGCACGGGAACCCAGCTTGCTCATCTTGATGGTGAAGGCCACACCATACAGCAGGCCCATGGCAGTCTGGTATGCGCCGCCTTCCGCGTTGGGGTCGCCTGTGCCGCGCACGGCCAGAAAGTTCATGGGCGGCACGTCCAGGATGTGGGGCTGACGGGGCGGCAGATACAGGTCCTTGTAGGCTTTTTTATAGTCAAAGGCCATGGGGAGCGGCTCCTTTCGTGCATGTCATAGCTGGCGCAGGCGCTCAACGCGCGCCTGAATGGACGCCTGGAAACCTTCGTCGGAAAGGGCTGGGTCCCGGGTGGCGTGCCACAGGGCGCAGGGAAGCTCCGGGCAGGCGCCGCAGTTGGCCAGATGGTGCTTGCTCACAGGGCAGGCATACAGGGGACAGGCCTTGCCCTTGGGCGCGTGGAACACCTTGCCCTGGCAGGCGTTGCAGCCGGGACACTGCTGGGGATAAGCGGCGCAGGCGGAGCAATCCTCCCCGCAGGCGCTCAGCCCCAGGATTTCCCGCTGGCGCTTGCGGCTGAAACCGGCCAGCACCAGCCGGTAGGACTGGTCCAGCATCCTTTGCAGCAGTTCGTCAGGCACCTGCCCATCGGGCCGCACGGAATTCCAGTGGATCTTGTCGCAATAGTAGCCGGGGACAATGTCCGCATACTGCCCGCGAAGGAGCTCGCCCTCCAGGGGCTCCAGCTTCAGGGTGATGTAGTAGGGCACATTTTCCTTGTTCAGGCAGACGGCGGCAAACATCCGCCCGCCCACATGATAGCGGACCCAGTTCCAGTCGGGCTGCAGGTCCTTGGTAACGCCGCGCTTGCGCAGCAGATAGGCGTCTAGCCAAGTGTATCGCATGAAAATTCCTCCTTAGGTGTCGGTGCCATGCTCCATGGCTTCATAGGCGCGGAGCATGCGGCGGCAGGCGTCGATGATTTCCTGCCGCATGGCGGCGGGCTCCAGCAGCGTAACCTGGTCCCGGAAGGTCATCAGCCAGGCGAGCAGATTGTCCCGATGGGTGTATTCCCACTGGAACAGCAGCCGACCGTCCGGCTGCTCCTCATAGCAGCCCTCGCCGAATTCCTCCACCAGCCGCCACTTGCAGGATGGGTCGAACAGCGCCTTGACCTGAATGCCCCCGGGAAAGACGCGCTGGTCGGAAAGGTCCGGCAGGGGCGCGGCGCGCCGGACAAAGGGTTCCCCCAGGGCAAGCTCCGTCATGCGGTTGAGCTTGAAAAGGCGGTAGTCTTGGCGCAGGGTGCAGTACCCCCACACATACCAGCTGGACCAATGGAAAACCAGGTAGTAGGGCTCCACCCGTCTGCGGGAATTGCCGCCGGGGGCGTAGTAGCAGAAGGCGATTTCCCGGCTGGTGTCCATGGCCTGGCGGATGCGCTCGATTTTTGGCGCCAGGGAATCCCGGTACCAGGAAGAAAGGTCAATGAGCAGGTTCTGGCTGCCGGGCATCAGCGTGGAGGCGCCGGGGGACAGCTTTTCCATGAGCTGCGCGTACCGGTTGGTGCCGCTGACGCTGTCCAGGCTGCGGAGCCCGGCCAGGATGGCCTGCATGTCCCCGGAAGTGAGCAAAGTGCTGTCAATCCGGTACCCTTCCATGATGGATATGCCGCCGCCCTGCCCCTGGGTGGTCACCAGGGGAATACCCGCCCGGCACAGGGCTTCCACGTCCCGCTGGATGGTGCGCCGGGATACCTCGAAGGTTCGGGCCAGCTGGGGCGCGGTAACCCGCTCCTGCTGCAACAGCAGCGCCAGGATGCCGATGAGGCGGTCAATCTTCATGGAAGCCCTTCCTTTCGTTTTCAGCATAGCACGAACACGGGACAACAGGGTGTCATGTTTGCCACCCCATGTGTATGTTTTGTGGAAAAAAGCCCCGGAGCCTGGTACGGCTTCGGGGCGGCGTTTACAGCCAGAGCATGGGGTCCTGCCCGGTGAGCTTGGCCAGAGCTTCCACCAGGAAATAGTCCCCGTAGGTGATGTTGGTGTGCCGGCCCGCGCCGTCGTCGTGGTAGCTGGCGGTGCAGTGGGTGAGCAGGCCCAGACGGTCGGCGGACCAGTCGCAGCAGTGGGTCAGCAGCCCATCCACCAGCCGCAGCGCGGCCTCATGATAGGTTTGATTGCCGGTGAGCTTGGCCAGTTCCAGCAGGCCACAGGCAGCCACAGCGCCGGCGATGTTGTCCAGGCGCTCCTCCTCCGGCGGCTGGCAGAAGTTGCAGTCCGTCAGTCCATCGGGACGAATGTGCGCCATGAAATATCCAGCGATTTTCTCCGCGGCGGCAAGGTAACGGGGCTCATGGGTATTCAGATGCGCCAGGGTAAAGCCGTACAGCCCCCAGGCCTGCCCGCGGCTCCAGCTGGAACCCAGGCAATACCCCTGACCGGCGTGTTCCTGCACCCGTGCGCCGGTTTCCGGGTCAAACTCGATGATGTGGCTCACCGAACCGTTTTCCCGGATGAACTCCCGGGCGCAGGTGTCCGCATGGATGGTGGCCACCTTGGCAAAGCGGGGGTCCTTGGTCTGCCGGGAGGCCCAGAAGAGCAGGGACAGGTTCATCATGCAGTCGATGATGGCATAGCCCCGCTGCTCAAAGCCGTTCCATGCGCGGATGTAGCCCACGGGGCTGAAGCGTCCCATGAGCAGGCTGGCGGCATGCAGGGTATCCGTATGGGCTTGGGCGTCGCCGGTGAGCTTCCAGTCCGCGCCACAGGAAAGCAGGTACATGAACCCTACGTCGTGGTTCAGGTGGGTGAAGCGGCGGAATTCCGCGGTGAGCAGCTCTTCCGTGCGCCGGGCTTCACGGAGAAAAGCCTCGTCGCCGGTGGCAGCGTAGAACTGCCACATGAGCCCGGGCCAGAAACCGCCGGTCCACCAGCTGTTGCCATCGTAGGGGGAGGGAATCCAGCGGCCGTTTTCGCTCTTGTAGGGGATGAGCCCCTCCGCGGCGGCCAGAGCCGCGGAAGCGCGGAACTTTTCCGCGGCGCGTTGCAGGGTTGCCTTATAATCCATGGGCAAGGGTAAGCACCTCCTGTGGAATTTGTTGGGGAAGGTTATCGCCGGTATCGCAGTAAACGGCGCAGAGCAGCGTGCTTTCCCCGGGCGGCAGCTGCGCCAGCAGGGAAGGCAGCACCGTGCGGGGATAAAAGAGATTGGTATTGCATTCCACCTGAATGACCTGGCCCTCCTCGTAGCCGGTCAGGGCATAGATGGCGCTGGTACCCCGCTGGCCATGGGCGGCGGCAAAGTCCGCGCCCGCAAGCTGACAGCTGCGCAGCCGGTCGCAGGGACGGGCGCCCGCCCAGTCCTTGGGCACGGCAAAGGCGCCCTCCGCGGCCTCCACGGGGTATTCGTTGCGGATGACGTGCTTGCGCACATGCCACATGCCCCAGGGCGCAATCACCGTGCGGATGGTTACGCCTTCCATGGGCTGCCAGGTAAAATAAAGGCGGTCTTCCTCCAGGTGGAAGCTGTCGCAGCCGCTGCGGGCATGCCACAGGTCGCGCCCCACGCGTTTTACCGCCAGCATGGAGTCGTAGGCCCCCTTTTGCAGGGTGGAGGCCTCCTTGACCACGGAGAAGGCAAAGTGGGTGGAGTAGGCAAACTTCTCGTACTTTTCATCTTCATGCATGTGCTCGTAGGCGTGGTTGCCCGCGGTGTAGGCCACCACCTGCCGGTTTTCCGGGTCACGGGTGAGCAGCAGGCGCACATGCTCGTCCAGGAAGCGCAGGGGCGGCATGTAGGGCTTTTCCTCCGCCTGCCAGAAGGGATGCTCCTGCGGCAGCGCCAGGGCAAAAAACGCCTTCAGCCCCCAGTAGGGAGAGCCGGGAGCGTTGTATCCTTCGGAGATGCACAGGTTGGGATAGCCGTAGCCCACCGTCAGCACATCGTCCCGGTCAAAGATGGGCAGACGCAGCCAGGCGCGCAGGTTCCGCAGCAGCAACCCCTTGATCTCACCCCAGCCAAGGCCCTCCGCCGTGACGCCGGCAAAGGCCATGGCCGCCCAAAAGGAGCACTGGGCGAAGCGGTAGGTCAGGCTCCGGCCATAGGGCAGGGCGCGTCCTTCACCGTCAAACCAGCAGGCAAAGCGGGGCGCGATGAGCCGGGCGCGCTCCACAAACCGGGCGCAGCGCTCCGGGTCTTCCCGTCCCATGACCGCCGCGTAAATCAGGCTGTAAAAATGGAAGCCCCACAGGGTATAATAGTCCCGCTGGGTGGCCTTGTCGAAGTACCAACCATCGCCCACGTAATGGCTTTCCATCAGGTCCAGATCCTCCCGCATGCGGGTCTCATCCATGGGCTGGCCAGCCTGGCGCAGCCCCAGGTTGACCAGGATGCGGAAAAAACGCCAGTTGTTCCGGGGCATATCATAGGCATTGATCTGTCCCAGCCACCGGCAAAGGCGCTCCTGCTGGGAAGCGGTAAGCTCTCCAAGAAAGCGCTCCGGTACCAGGCAAAGCCCCACGCCCAGCACCGCCATTTCCACCATGCGCTGGTCAAAGTCCCCGATGTCTCCCCAATATTCCGGGTCCTGGGGGTCCGTGCCGTGGATCAGGCCTTCTCGCCATAGGGGCCAAAACGCCTCCCCCTGGGCGCAGCGTCCGGCCAGCAGGGGGACCAGCGCCCAGAGAACGCGGGAGAAGCCTTCCATACCGGCCACGTCCTCGGAATAGTGCGCGGAGCCGTAGCCAGGGATCATGCGCGCCTTGCCGGGCGTCAGACAGGCCAGGGTGGGACGGATAATATCTGCCGCGGCCCGGGCAAGGTCCTCCCGGGTGCGCAAGGGATTGGAGGAAAGGACTTGCATGATGGTCAACCTCATTTCAGTGGGAAATGCATGGCACATATGCGCCAAAAATAGCATGAATCAGACAACTTTTTACCTTATTATATCGACCTGGTGGCGGGGTGTCAATTCCTAAAGGGCAGGCGGAAAATGGTGGAAAAACTGTTCATAAAAATTTCATGAAAAAACCCGTCGAAACCCTTGACTTTTTTTCAGGACGGTGCTATCTTTAGTCTCGAAGTTAGCACTCACGTCCATCGAGTGCTAACAACCCCCGGAAGGAGGGAATAAGCTATGGAGATGGACGAAAGAAAGCTTCGCATTTTGCAAGCGATTATCGACGACTATATCCTGACGGCGGTTCCGGTGGGTTCGCGGACGATTTCCAAGAAATACGACATGGGACTGAGCTCCGCCACCATCCGCAATGAGATGAGCGATTTGGAGGAGCTGGGTTACCTGGATCAGCCCCACGTATCCGCCGGACGGGTACCTTCGGCGAAGGCCTACCGGCTTTATGTGGATGAGCTGCTCAAGCGAGGCCGGATTCCTTCGGCCAATATCGATGCGGTTCGGGAGCATTTCCAGGGCCGGGTGCAGCAAATGGGCGACGTGATTGATCACGCGGCCCAGGTGCTCTCCAGCCTGACGCATTACACCGCGGTGGTACTTCCCCCCAAGGGGCGGGAACCCCGCATCCGCACACTGCAACTGGTGCCGGTGAGTGCGGTGAGTGCGCTGGTGGTGATCGTGACGGACAGCGGTATTGTGCGGGACACGGTGATCCGTATCTCGGACCAGCTGGACAGCGATGCCCTGTATGCCATTTCCCGCATGTTGACCAAGGAGCTGGCAGGATTGACGCTGGGGGAGGCCGGGGCGCGGATTCCCGAGATCAGCCGCCGGATGCAACGCAATGAAGCAGTGCTGTCCGGGGTGCACCAGTTGTTGAACGATGCGGGCGAAAAGCCCGTGGGTCACGTGGCCGTGGGCGGCAGCAGCAATATGCTCAGCTACCCCGAGTACAGTGACGTGGAGAAGGCCCGCAACTTCCTCAGCCTCATGGAAACGCGTGATAAGCTGGCCAAGATCATTGCCAATCAGGGCGAGATGGCCTTTACCGTGCGCATCGGTCCCGAAACCGGCGTGCCGGAGATGGCGGATTGCTCCATTGTGACTGCTACCTACCAATCCGGCGGTGGACGGAAAGGCACCATTGGCATCATCGGTCCCACGCGCATGCAGTACAGCAAGGTGCTCTCCATTCTGGGCACCATGGGCCAGCAGCTGAGCCGCCTGCTGCAGGAGTCGGAGGACAATGTTTAGACAGCGAACAAAGAAAGGCAGCGACATGAGCCGAATGGATAAAAAGGAGAAGAAACAAATGGAGATGGAGCAACAGGCGCGGGAGGAAGCGCTGGAAGAGGAACTTGAAGCAGAGCTCCCCGTTCAGGAAGCGCAGCCCCAGGAAGCGCAACCTGCCGCCCCCACCCAGGAGGAACTGGACGCCGCCAAGGCCCAGGCAGAGGAATACCTCACCCTGGCCCAGCGCGTGCAGGCTGACTTTGATAACTTCCGCCGGCGGAATGAATCCGTTCGTGCGGACGCCTATAACGAAGGTATCCGTTCCCTGGCGGCCGTGCTGCTGCCCGTGATGGATAACCTGGAAAGGGCCGTGGACGCGGCCAAGGATTCTCCCGATGCGCAGCTTCGGGAAGGCGTCGGGCTGGTGCTTCGCCAGCTCAGCGAAGTGTTCCAGAAGCAGGGCATCACCCCCATCGACCGGCTGGGCGAGAAATTCGACCCCAACCTGGAAAATGCCCTGATGCAGGGTACTGCCGAGGATGGGGAGCCTGGCACCGTGTGTCAGGTGTTCCAAAAAGGGTATCAACTGGGCAAGTACGTGCTGCGGCACGCTATGGTCAAGGTTGTACCCGACTAAAATAGACGGATCAGGAGCAAGGCTCCTTTTCCCATAAAGATTGACTACATCCAATACAAGCTGAATGGTGTTTATAAGGAGGACATGGATTATGAGCAAGATCATCGGTATTGACTTGGGCACTACCAATAGTTGTGTGGCTGTAATGGAAGGCGGCAAGCCTGTTGTAATTCCCAACGCGGAAGGTAGCCGTACCACGCCTTCTGTGGTGGCTTTCACCAAGGATGGCGAGCGTCTGGTGGGCCAGGTGGCAAAGCGCCAGGCCGTAACCAACCCGGAGCGCACCGTTATTTCCATCAAGCGCCAGATGGGTACGTCCCACAAGATTAACATTGACGGCAAGGAGTATACCCCCCAGGACATCAGCGCTATGATTCTGACCCGCATGAAGGAATCTGCCGAGGCGTATCTGGGCGAAACCGTTACCCAGGCGGTTATCACCGTGCCCGCTTACTTCAACGACAGCCAGCGTCAGGCCACCAAGGATGCCGGCCGTATCGCGGGCCTGGAAGTCATGCGTATCATCAATGAGCCCACTGCCGCGTCTCTGGCCTATGGCCTGGACAAGGAAGGCAACCAGAAGATCCTGGTGTACGACCTGGGCGGCGGTACCTTCGATGTGTCCATCCTGGATATTGGCGATGGCGTGTTTGAGGTTCGCGCTACCAACGGTAATACTCACCTGGGCGGCGATGACTTTGATGAGCGTATCATTGACTACATTGCCGAGAGCTTCAAGAAGGAGAACGGCATCGACCTGAAGCAGGATCGTATTGCCTACCAGCGCTTGAAGGAAGCGGCGGAGAAGGCCAAGATTGAGCTGTCCGGCACCATGACCGCCAACATCAACCTGCCCTTCATCACCGCGGATGCCACCGGACCCAAGCACCTGGATATGACCCTGACCCGTGCAAAGTTTGAGGAGCTGACCCGTGACCTGGTGGATGCCACCATCGAGCCCATGCGCAAGGCCCTCAGCGATGCCAACCTGACCTATGACCAGATCGACAAGATCATCCTGGTGGGCGGTTCCACCCGTATCCCCGCGGTGCAGGAGGCCGTGAAGAAGGTTACCGGCAAGGAGCCCTTCAAGGGCATTAACCCCGATGAGTGCGTGGCCATTGGCGCGGCCATTCAGGGCGGCGTGCTTGGCGGCGAGGTCAAGGACGTGCTGCTGCTGGACGTGACGCCCCTGTCTCTGGGCCTGGAGACCGAGGGTCACATCTTCACCCGCCTGATTGACCGGAACACCACCATCCCCACCAGCAAGAGCCAGGTGTTCTCCACCGCCGCAGACGGCCAGACCACCGTGGAGATCAACGTGCTCCAGGGCGAGCGCCAGATGGCCTACGACAACAAGTCCCTGGGCCGCTTCCAGCTCACCGGTATCGCGCCCGCGCCCCGTGGCGTGCCGCAGATCGAGGTTACCTTCTCCATTGACCGTAACGGCATTGTGAACGTATCTGCCAAGGATAAGGCCACCGGCAACGAGCAGAAGATCACCATCACCGCCTCCACCAACCTGACGGAGGAAGAGATCAACCAGCGCGTGAAGGAAGCTGAGCAGTACGCTGAGCAGGACAAGAAGCGCAAGGAAGAGGTGGAGACCCTCAACCATGCCGACAGCCTGATCTACGAAATGGAAAAGCAGCTGCGTGAGAATGGCGATAAGCTCTCCGCAGAGGACAAGAACACCGTCCAGAGCGAGATTGATGCCTTCAAGAAGGTTCGCGAGGGCGGCAAGGCGGATGAAATCAAGAACGCCATGGAAGGCTTCACCCAGAAAGTGTATGCCATCTTTGGCAAGCTGTATCAGCAGCAGGGCGGCGAGGGCCAGGTTCCGCCTGAGAATGGCCCCACTGCCGGCAGCACCAACCCTGACGGCACTGTGAACACCGAAGGCGACGTGCGTTAACAAGGGATGGTGAAGGACAGGAGCATCTCCAGGGCGGAGATGCTCCTGCCTGTGTACTCCCCACAGAGGTTGTGAGGTGGATAAACATTGGCACAAAAACGTGATTATTACGAGGTGCTGGGGGTTAGCAAGACAGCCACGGCGGACGAGATCAAACAGGCGTACCGCCGCAAGGCCAAGGAATGCCATCCCGACCTGCATCCAAATGACAAAACCGCCGAGGAACGCTTCAAGGAGCTGAACGAGGCCAACGAGGTGCTCTCCGATCCGGATAAGCGGGCCCGCTACGACCAGTTCGGCTTTGACGGGCCGAACATGGGTGCGGGCGGGAATCCCTTTGGCGGTATGGACTTTGGCGGAAGCCCCTTCGGAGGAATGGGTTTCGACAGCATCTTTGACCAGATTTTCGGCGGAGGTGTGGGCACCACCAGCCGCCGTCAGGGCCCGGTGCAGGGCGCGGACCTGCGCTATGAGCTGCGGATTACTTTCGAAGAAGCGGCCAACGGCTGTGAGAAATCCTTCGACTTTTATCGGAATGAAAATTGTAAAACCTGCGGCGGTTCCGGCGCCAAGCCCGGCACATCGCCCACCACCTGTCAGACCTGCCACGGCACCGGGCAGGTGCGCAGCGGCGGCGGCTTTATGGTCACGGTGCGCACCTGCCCCACCTGCGGCGGTACGGGCAAAGTGATCCAGGATAAGTGCACGGCGTGCGGCGGTTCCGGTCGTACGCGGGTAAAGCGCACGGCCACGGTCAAGGTACCTGCCGGTATTGACAATGGGCAGACCATCGTCATGAACGGGCAGGGCGAACCAGGGCTCCGGGGCGGTCCCAATGGCGATTTGTATATCAACATTATTGTAAAGCCCCACAAGCTGTTCCGCCGGGATGGCTATGATCTGCGCTATGAGTTCCCGATTTCCTTTACCCAGGCTGCGCTGGGCGCCGATGTGGACATTCCTACCCTGCAAGGGCCTGTGAAGTATCACATCCCCGAGGGTACGCAGAATGACCAGGAGCTGCGGCTGAAGGGTTACGGCATTCAGCAGCTGCGCGGTGGCGGCAAGGGTGATTTGCTGGTGCGGGTGCGCGTGGAAATTCCCCGCAAGCTCACCGAAAAGCAGAAGGAAATTCTGCGCCAGTTTGAGGATACCACCACGGGCAAGGAATATGAGAACAAAAAGAGCTTCATGGATCGCGTAAAGGAACTGTTTAATTGATCGGAGCGGGGGAAGCTGCTATGCTCTCCCGCTTTTTTTATATTTGGCCTGAAACCATTGAATTCTTTTCCAAGGGGATTCACATGTGGGGCAAAAACGTGTATAATACCTGTGTTATGGCCCGAACTGAAAGCGAGGAGCGACGTGCAGATGATTACCAAGGACATTCGTTATATCGGCGTGAATGATAAAGACCTGGATCTTTTTGAAGGGCAGTACGCCATTCCCAACGGCGTGAGCTACAATTCCTATGTGATTCTGGATGATCAGGTGGCGGTGCTGGATACCGTGGACAAGCGCAAGACGGAGGAGTTCCTGGCCAACCTGGAGCGGGAATTGCAGGGCCGCAGCGTGGATTACCTGGTGGTGAACCATCTGGAGCCGGATCATGCTTCCAGCATCCGCGCCTTTGTGGACCGCTATCCCAAGGTTCGCCTGGTGGGCAACGCAAAAACCTTCCAGATGCTGCCCCAGTACTTCGAGCTGGATCTGTCCCAGGCGGTGACGGTGAAGGAAGGGGATACCCTGTCCCTGGGACACCATGAGCTGCACTTTGTGATGGCACCCATGGTGCACTGGCCCGAGGTGATGATGACCTATGACGCTACGGATCGCGTGCTGTTCAGCGCCGATGCCTTTGGCAAGTTTGGCGCCCTGGATGTGGATGAGCCCTGGACGGAGGAAGCCCGGCGGTATTATTTCAACATTGTGGGCAAGTTCGGGGCCAATGTGCAGTCCGTGCTGAAAAAGGCGGCGGGCCTGGATATCCAGATGATTTGCCCCCTCCACGGCCCGGTACTCCAGGAAACCATTCCGGAAGTGATCGGCCTGTACGACCTGTGGAGCCGCTATGAGCCGGAAAGCGAGGGCGTGCTGATTGCCTATGCGTCCCTGCACGGCAATACGGCCCAGGCAGCCAAAACGCTGGCCGGTATGCTGGAGCAGGCGGGCACGCCCACGCAGCTGCTGGACCTGGCCCGCTGTGATACCTCCCTGGCGCTCTCCGAGGCTTTCCGCTATGGCAAGGTGGTCTTGGCCGCGTCCTCGTACAATGGGGGCGTTATCCCCTGGATGGATGATTTCCTCCATCATCTGTTGGCAAAGAACTATCAGAAGCGTACCGTGGGGCTGATGGAAAACGGCTCCTGGGGACCTTCTGCGGTGAGAACCATGAAGGGCGTGCTGGTCCAGATGAAGGAACTCACCATCATAGAGCCTGCTGTTACCCTGCGGGGCGCCATGAAGCCCGGCGACGTTTCCGCGCTGGAAGCCTTGGCCAAGGCCCTGATGGCGTAACGCGGGCAAACGATAATTTGGCTGCGCTGGCAAAGCGGCGCGGTAAAAGCTGCATGATGCTTCGATTCCTCTCCCCCTTATGGGGGAGAGGAAATTTTTTGCATTTCAAAAAAATGGCCCGGCAGACGCTGCAACAGGGTCTGCCGGGCGGGAAAAGGGACAATGGTTTTATTCGCCGTAGGTCAGCTTGGTCCAGTCCTGGGTGGGGGCATCGCCGATACCGGCGGGATACACGCCGGCTTCCCGGAGGATAAAGCCCATATCCACATTCCGGTTGGCGGCGTTGCTCTTCACCTGAATATCCTCGATGGTGGAAACGCTCTCCTCGCTTTCCGGCAGCAGGCTGGTCATGAGTCCTGTGCCGGGCTTGGTGGGCTGAACCTCCGCGGGATAGGTGACCTCCAGGCTGTGGGTGCTGGGGTACAGGTTGTCGAACGTGTAGTAGCCGTAGGCATCCGTGGTGGTTTCCGCCACGGTTTCCCCGTTGCGGATCAGCCGCAGCGTCACACCGGGAAGGCCGGGCTCGGCGGAGTCGTACCAACCGTCGCCGTCCAGATCCAGCCAGGCCAGATCGCCCAGGCTGCCGGGCTGTACGCCGCCAATGTCCAGGGAGAGCTGATCCTCCGCCATGCGCAGGGTGATCGTGTCGCTCTGCCCGGCGCGCCCATTGGTCTGGGCGAGAATGCTCACCTGGCTGCCGTCCGCCAGGCGGGCATCTCCCGGCTCCACGGCCAGGTAGCCCTCCGGCAGGGTTACGGCAATGTAATAGTCTCCGGGAAGCAGCTTGTCGAAGCGGTACTGTCCGTCCTCCAGGGTATCAAATACCTGCAATTGCGTGCCATTGCTGTCCGTGAGCACCAGATGAACCTGCGCCAGGGGCACGATTTCGCCGTTCAGGTCGGCCCATACCGTGCCGCCCAGGGAGGTGTAGACCACCACGCCGGCCCGCAGGTCATCCCGGATCTCGCCCGCCTGAACAGTGACATGCTGCGCAATGGCGGTGAGGTCGTCCTGGAAGGTGCTGTCCCCGGTCTTGGTGGCCAGCATGTTTTCAGTCAGCGCGTGGGAGAAGGTGTACTCCCCGGGGAGCAGCCCTTCGGCCACAAAGGTACCCGTTTCATCCGTGTTCAGGGTGGCAAAGGTCAGTCCCGTGCTCTCGTCCACCACGGTGATCTGCTTGCCGGCGGGCGTTTTTTCACCGTCGCCCATGCGGCCATCGTTGTTTTCATCCAGCCATAAGCGCCCGCTGACGGTGGCGGGGGTTACGCAGCCCAGCAGCTGATTTTCGTAACGGTCGCCCATGGCCACGGCCAGGGAAACGGATTGCTCGCCGCGGCCGGGCGTCAGGGGCAGGGTAAAGGCGGTTTGACGGGTGAGCACCAGCCCGTCGGGGAAGGATACGCGCAGCGTATAGGTATCGGGGTGAAGCTGCCCTAGGGTGAATGCACCGTCCGCACCGGTGGTGCAGGCGATTTCCTCCAGATCCCCGCGGCTGGGCGTCAGGGTCAGGGTTACGCCGGCCATGGGTGCGTCTCCGGCGTCCAGGGAGCCGCTGCCGTCCTGGTCGGTGAACGTGGTACCGCTGATGGAGCCCAGGGTCAGGCCGCCCACCAGGGGCATGCTTACTTCCTGCCCAGTGGCAAAGTCGAACCATTCGCTGGCGCCCACGTTGCCTTCTCCAGTAAGGGTGTTGCCGCCGCTTTGCACGGAAGAGAACACGGCCTCGCCGGGGAGCTCATAGCGCACATAATAGCGTCCGGGCATCACCGCGTCAAACAGGTACGCGCCGGTTTCATCCAGCGTGGCCTCAAAAACGGCGCCGCTTTCACTCATCAGCTGCACCACGGCCCCCGCAAATCCGGCTTCGCCTTCGTCCAGCAGGCCATTATCGTTGCTGTCCGCAAAGACGCTGCCCTGTACCGTGCCCGGGAGAATCATGCCCGCGTCCATCTGCTGGCGGTTTTCCCCCAGGGCCAGGAAGAAGGGCTCGGATTGTCCAGCGCCACCGGTGAGGTTCAGCATGACATTCTGTTGCCCCAGGCAGGTGAAGGCATAGCCGCTCTTGGCCTGCATGGACAGCTGATAGGTTCCGGGGGTGAGATCCTTAAAGGTATACACGCCCTTGTTGCTGGTTTTTACCTTGTCCACTTCGTTGCCTTCCGCGTCCAGCAGCGTGACGGTCAGGCCGGACACCACCTTTTCCCCTTCGTCCATGGTGGCGGAGAAGTTATCGTCCAGGTAGCAGGTACCGGTGATGGAACCGGGATAAATGGCGCCCACCACCACCTGCTTATTTTCGCCCAGGGCCAGGGTCAGCGGATCGACGCTGTTTTCCCGGCGACCGGAGCGGGCCTTGAGCCAGTTGCCGGTGACGGAGGCGTCCACCGTGGTGGTGAAGGTGGAGCCGTCGTCGGGCAGGATCACCCGCAGGCGGTAGTCATTGGGCCGCAGGGCCGTGAGACGGAAGCTGCCATCTTCGGCGGAGAGGGCGGAGCCCACCAGATCGCCGTTGGACTTGTAGATTTCCACATCCACGCCCGCCAGGGGAGCTTCTCCTGCGTCATACAGGCCATTGTAGTTGGCGTCCAGGAAGGCCATGCCTTCCACGGTCGCTTCCCGCATCATGCCCACGTGTTGCAGGTCCAGGGTTTCACCTGCTTCCAGATTAATGCTCTTGCTGGCCGTGCGGCGGCCTTCGGTGGTGATGATGGAGCGCCGCTCTCCGCCGGTGGAACTGTAACGGGTGAACATCCACCCCTCAGGGCAGGTGAAGGAGAGCTTGTAGTTTCCGGGACGCACCTGGTCCAGGGTGTAGACGCCATCCGCGCCGGACTGCGTGGTATAGACCTGCTGCTCATCCTTTTCATTGATGAGGGAAACGGTGACGTTGGGCATTACGCCTTCGCCCTCGTTCCAAATGCCGTCGGCGTTTTCATCCATCCAAACGATGCCGGTTACAACGGCCATGGTGTTTACGCCAATGCCCACCTGGGCGGCGGCCTCATGGGTTACGGTGAACTCCTGGCTCACCTGCACCAGCTCAGAGCTCATTTCCATGATGCTGGAGGTGGCGCGGATCTCCTTGCCCTTCTTGCCAAAGCCGTACCCATCAGGCAGCGTCGCCCGCAGCTTGTAGGTGCCAGGGGCCAGGGTGGAGAAAACGGCTTCGCCTTCCTCATTGGTGCTCAGGGTGGCAATCACCACTTCCTGATCTTCCAGCACGCGAATGGCTTCCAGCGTTACGCCGGACAGGCGGCGCTCGTAGGTGCCGCGCTCACCGTTGGTGTTGGCGTCAATGAATACATTCACTTCCAGGGTGCAGGCGGCGGTGGCAGCGGCGTTCAGCCCTGTAATGTCCTCGCCGGACAGGGTCAGGGTGTCGCTCAGCCCCGTGAGGCTGATGCCGCTGGTACCAATCTGCCCCAGAAGCGCAACGCCATCCGGGGGAAGCACCTGTACGGTCCACTCACCCGCGGGAATCCCCGCAAAGGCCCACAGCCCGTTGCCGTCGGTAAGCGTGGTGGCATATACAGCGCCGGTGGTATCTAGCAGATTCACCGTGGCTCCGGCCACGCCGGTTTCTCCGGCCTGCAGGGTGCCGTCCTCATTGGCGTCGACGAATACCTGACCGGACACCCCGGCGGCGCTGACGCAGGCCAGCTCGGGTACCGTGAGCGTTTCACCGGAGGCAACCGTCACCGTAGCGGTGGCTTGGCGCAGTCCGTTGGCGTCCAGGCCCGTCCAGCCCTCACCGGCAGGCGTGCCCCCCGTGGGCAGGGAAACGGAAAGGGTGTAGCTTCCGGGCAGAAGCTCTTCAAAGGCATAGGCCCCCGCAGCAACCGTGGCCTGCAGCTGCTCTTGCTCACCGGACAGCGCCACCACGGTGCCGTCCGGCAGGTTGGATACGGTACCGGCAATGGCGCCGCCCTGGGTGAAAGCCAGCTGATAGGCGCTCTCCTGCCCACCAGACAGGGTCACGTTCCACTGCGCCTGTCCCCGTTGCAGGGTGGCGGCATGGTTCAGCTCTGTCAGCAGCATGCCCTGGGGAAGGGTGAGGGTCAGGGTGTATTCTCCGGGTTCCAGGTTGCCCAGGGTCAGGGAGCCCTGCTCATCGGCCTGGCCTTCCGCGGCCACGGTATCTCCCTGGGAGAGCTGGCAGACATATGCCACCGGCATGGAGGCGGTGAGCCGCAGCAGGCCGCGGGCTTGCGCATCGGTGAAGACGTTCACGGCATCGGGGCTGTCGCCGCCCACACGCACGGTTTGCACGGCGGCGGGAATCACATACCGGCCGTCCGCCGGGACAAAGGTGAGCACATACTCACCGGCGGTCAGTCCCTGGATGGCAAAGGCACCCTCACCATCCGTGACGGCGGAAGCGCCGGTCTGCACGGTAACGGTTACGCCGGAAACGCCGGTATCGCCGCAGCGTACCGTGCCGCGGATCACACAGTCAGCGGGCTCGGGAGTTACGGTGGGAGCTTCCGTGGGAACCGGCGTGGTGGATAAAACAAAGGGGGACGGAGTGGCATCCGGTGTGACTGTGGGCGTGACGGCTTCCTGGGGGATGGGGGTGGCTGTGTAGGCTGTTACGCCCTCTACTTGCAGGTGGAGAATGTCGTCCGCGTCTCCCTTGTAGGCCACAAGTTGGAAGGGAAGGTCCGGCCCCAGCGCACGTCCCGGGGCGGCGGTGAGCTGGCGAAGCACATAGTCCCCCGCGGCGATGGCCTGGGGCAGGATGTAGTTTCCGGTCTCATCCAGGGAGAAGGTGAGCACCTCTTCCAGGGTTTCCTCGCCTGCCTCGTCCTGCTGGAGCTTCAGCACGGCAAAGGAAGCATTGACCTCTCCCTGTACGGTGAACAGCCCCGCGTCGGCATAGACCAGCACGGGCGGGTTATTTTCCTTGCCCTCCGCGATGGAGACAGAGATGGGGGCGTCCTGGATCAGGTACCCCTCGGGCATGGTCTCCATCACCGGGCGCAGGGTGATTTCCTCCGTGGAGGACAGCGCCAAAGTGTCTGCGCTGCCGTCCTGTGGATGGGCCGTCACCTGCCCCAGCAGGGTCGTGCCGGACCATACCTCAAAGGCGCCGGTCAGGGGCTCGGTCATCCATTGGCCCTCCGACGTGGCCCGCAGCCCATTGAAGGATACCGACAGGGTGGTCTGGGCCGCCATGGCCACCGGCAGCATGGTGCATAGCAGCACCATGACCAGGGTCCATAGCATTCCTTTTCGTATGCGCGTAACTTGCATTCGTCCGCTGCCTCCATGTTCTTCGGGCAGAGCGCCCGTTTTTATTGTGTTCCCGGCATGAAAAAAACACGTGGATACCTACCTATTTTTTCGATTATTATGGTAAAACAAGCCGGTATAAATGTCAATGCTCCCAGTTGTAAAAGTCGCCAGCCGGGGCGGGGCACGGAACCAACAGGCGGATGGCATGGTTTCCCTTGCTTCTTCCCCGCGCCTGTGCTATCATACAGGGGACAAAATTGCGCAAAGAAGCGCAAGAGGAGCGGAAAAGGGCATGGACGTGATTACCACACGAGAGCTGAAGGAACGCCTGGAGGCGCTGACGGGTCAGGAAGTGCTGCTGCGGGGCTGGATCCGCAACCATCGCAAGCAGAAGAATATGGGCTTTATTGATTTTTTTGATGGCACCTGTTTCAAGAATCCCCAGGTGGTCTATGATGCGGACATTGACAACTATGACCAGGTCAAGGGCTTCCATATCGGTGCGGCCATTGAGGTGATGGGCAAGGTGGTACCGGCTTACAAGGACCCCACCACCCCGGAGATCCAGGCCCAGCGGATCACGCTCCTGGGCGACTGCCCGGAGGATTATCCCCTGCAGCCCAAGCGGCACACGGTGGAATACCTGCGGGAGATTGCTTACCTGCGCCCGCGCACCCGGCTGTTCCAGGCGGTGTTCCGCGTGCGGTCCGTGGCGTCCATGGCTATTCATACCTATTTCCAGGACCGGGGCTATCTGTATGTGCATACGCCTCTGATTACCGCCAATGACGCGGAGGGCGCGGGCAACACCTTTACCGTCACTACCCTGCCCCCCGAGGAGCAGAAGGATCCCAGCAAGGATTTCTTCGGCAAGGCCACGTCCCTGGCAGTGACCGGCCAGCTGGAGGCGGAAACCTTCGCCATGGCCTTCTCAAAGGTGTATACCTTCGGACCCACCTTCCGGGCGGAAAATTCCAACACCAAAACCCACGCCGCGGAATTCTGGATGATTGAGCCGGAAATCGCCTTCTGCGATATCCACCAGTTGATGGATATTGAGGAGGATTTCCTGAAATATCTGGTGAATACCGTCCTGGACAAGTGCGCGGATGAGCTGGCCTTCCTGGATCAGTTTACCGGCGGCGGACTGCTGGACAAGCTGCGCGGACTGGCCAGCTCCGGCGCGGCCCGGGTCACCCATCAGGAAGCCATTACCATCCTGCGCCAGGCCAAGGAGCAATTCCAGTTTGAGCCCAAGTATGGGGAGGACCTGGCCAAGGAGCACGAGAAATACCTGACCGAGACGTATTTCAAGAGCCCCGTTTTCGTCTATGACTGGCCCAAGGATATCAAGGCTTTCTACATGTACCAGAACGACGATGGAAAGACCGTGGCCGCAGTGGATCTGCTGGTGCCCGGCGCCGGGGAGCTCATGGGCGGTTCCCAGCGCGAGACCCGCTACGACCTGCTGTGCCAGCGCATGGATCAGCTGCACATTTCCAAGGAGCAGATGTACTGGTATGTAAACCTGCGCCGCTTCGGCGGATGCACCCATTCCGGCTTCGGCATGGGCTTTGAGCGGCTGCTGATTTATCTCACCGGTGTGGACAACATCCGCGACGTAATTCCCTATGCCCGCACGCCCATGAACTGCGAATTCTGATTTGGGTTAAAAGAAGAGGGAGGCGCCCCTTTATGAAAATTGTCATTCTGGATGGTTATTCCGTCCATGCCAAGGACCTGAACTGGGATCTGCTGCGCCCCTTGGGGGAACTGACGGTTTATGACCGCACGCCCGCGGATCAGGTGATTGCCCGCATGCAGGGCGCGGAGATCGTGCTGACCAACAAGTGCCGGATTACCCGGGAAGTGCTGGAGGCCTGCCCGGCGCTGCGCTATTTGGGTGAGCTGGCCACGGGGTACAACAACATCGACATTGCCGCCGCCAAGGAGCGGGGCGTGGTGGTTACCAATATCCCCGGATACAGCACCGTCTCCGTGGTGCAGCATGTGTTTGCCCTGCTGCTGTATGCCATGAGCCATGTGGCGGAGCTGAACCAGAGCGTCCACGCGGGGGACTGGGTCAACTGCCCGGACTTTACCTATCAGATCACGCCCCTGCAGGAGCTGTATGGACGCACCCTGGGCATCATCGGCTTTGGCCAGATCGGACAGCGGGTGGCCCGGGCGGCGCTGGCCTTTGGCATGGAGGTGGTTTATACCTGCCCCCATCGTAAACCCGAGCTGGAGGAGGAGCACATCCGCTATCTGCCCCTGGAGGAACTGCTGCGGGTGGCGGACGTGGTGAGCCTGCATTGCCCGCAAAACGCGGATACCACGGGCCTGCTGAATGCGGCACGCATTGCCACCATGAAACGTGGAGCCATTGTCATTAACACCGCCCGCGGAGGCGTGGTGGTGGCACAGGACGTGGCGGATGCGCTGCAAAGCGGCCAGCTGGGCTGGTACCTGGCGGACGTGATGGAGCAGGAACCGCCCCGGGCGGACGAGCCGCTGCTCACGGCGCCCCATTGCGTGCTTACGCCCCACGTGGCCTGGGCACCCCGGGAGGCGCGTCTGCGCTTGATGGCCATTGCCTATGAAAACCTTAAGGGGTTCCTGGAAGGGAACGCGCCTCACCGCGTGGCATAAGCTGCTGATGGGCAGCGGACGAACCGCCGGTACAAGATAACGGCTTTGCCGGAAAGAAGATGCCGAAGGGTGCCGCAACCCTTTCGGCATCTTTTTGCTTGGGTAGCCCCCAAAAATAAGCGGAAGCCCCCTGCGAGGGGGCGATGCTGCATGGACGCAATCGCCTGGGAACCATGAAAAATAGACTTGTCGCGGTTTTGCCACAGGCAGCGCGGGCCCCTGGCAGGATTTTTGTCAAGGTGTGCAAATCCGCGCCTTCCCTGAATTTTCTGTGGACGATTTCCGAAAAACGGTTTATAATAGCTTATCATGGGGAGGGGAGCGGAAGCATGCGATTTACCAAGATGCAGGGAATCGGTAACGATTATATTTATGTGAACTGCTTTGAGGAAACCGTGCGGGAACCAGAACGCCTGGCGGTGGAGATGAGCCGGGCGCATTATGGCGTGGGCGCCGACGGTTTGGTGCTGATTGGCCCCAGTGATGTGGCGGATTTTTCCATGCGCATTTTTAACAGCGACGGCAGCGAATCCGAAATGTGCGGGAACGCCTGCCGCTGCATTGGCAAATATGTTTATGAGCGCGGCCTGACGGACAAAACCAACGTGACCCTGATGACCCAGGCCGGGCTGAAGGAATTGGAGCTGCGGGTCCGGGCCGGCTGCGTGGAGACGGTTCGCGTGGATATGGGCGGCCCGGAGCTGGACCCCCGGCGCATTCCCGTGCGCCTGCCCGGGGAAGTGGTGCTCAATTATCCCCTGACGGTGGGGGGATTCAACTGGCGCATCCATTGCGTTTCCATGGGCAATCCCCATTGCGTGGTGTTCGTGGATGAGCCGGATACGCTGGAGCTGCCGCTTCTGGGCCCCCTGCTGGAGCATGAGGCGGTTTTCCCCAACCGAACCAATGTGGAGTTTGCCAAGGTGGTCCGCCGGGACCATATTCGCATGCGCGTATGGGAGCGGGGCGCGGGAGAGACCCTGGCCTGTGGTACGGGGGCCTGCGCCACGCTGGTCGCGGCGGTGCTCACCGGCCGCGCGGACCGGAAGGCAACCCTGGAGCTTACCGGCGGCCGCCTGGAAGTGGAGTGGTCTCCAGAGGACAATCATGTGTACCAGACCGGACCTGCCGCCTTTGTGTTTGACGGCGTCTGGCCGGATTGATGAAAATAGAGGAGGATGCTATTTTGCTGCGCGTCAACGATAATTTCCAGAAACTGCCTGGTTCCTACCTGTTTGCGGAGGTAGCCCGGCGGGTGAAGGTTTACCAGGAGGCACATCCCGACCGGGAGATCATCCGCCTGGGCATCGGCGATGTGACCAAGCCCCTGGTGCCTGCGGTGGTGGAGGCCATGCATCAGGCAGTGGAGGAAATGGGCCACGAGGAGACCTTCCACGGCTATGGCCCGGACTTTGGCTACGACTTTCTGATTAACGCCATTCGCCAGGGCGACTATGCCTCCCGCGGGGTAGAGGTGGCCTATGACGAGGTGTTCATCTCCGACGGGGCCAAGTGCGACGTGGGCAACATTCAGGAGCTGTTCAGCCAGGATGCGGTGATCGCCGTTACGGACCCGGTCTATCCCGTCTATGTGGATTCCAATGCCATGGCCGGTCGCGCCGGGGATTATGTGGGGGACCGCTGGAGCAGGCTGGTCTACTTGCCCTGCAATGCGGAGAATGGCTTTGTGCCGCCACTGCCTGACAAGCCGGTGGACGTGGTGTATCTGTGCTACCCCAATAATCCCACCGGCACCGTGCTCACCAAGGCACAGCTGAAGGTGTTTGTGGACTGGGCCAAGGAGAACGGCGCCATCATCATTTATGACGCGGCTTATCGTGCCTATGTGACCAATCCCGAAATCCCGCTGAGCATTTATGAGGTGGAGGGTGCCCGGGATGTGGCCATCGAATGCAACTCCTTCAGCAAGACAGCCGGGTTCACGGGCACCCGCTGCGCATATACGGTGGTTCCCCATGAAGTATGCGGCCTGGGCGCCAAGGGCGAAAAGGTCAGCCTTAACGACATGTGGAAGCGCCGCATGGCCACCAAGTTCAACGGCGTGAGCTATCCCGTGCAGCGGGGCGCCGCGGCGGTGTACACTCCCCAGGGCCAGGCACAGATCAAGGAGGTCATCGACAGCTATATGGAGAATGCCCGCCTGATCCGGGAAAGCCTGCAGGCCAAGGGTTTTGACGTGTATGGCGGTACCGACGCGCCATATATCTGGCTGAAAACCCCCGGGAACATGGACAGCTGGACTTTCTTTGACAAGCTGCTGGCGGAGTGCAACATCGTGGGGACTCCCGGTGCGGGCTTTGGCCCCAGCGGCGAGGGATATTTCCGCCTGACGGCGTTTAACACCCGGGAAAAGACCTTGCAGGCCATGGAACGGGTAAAGCAGTGGCAGATTTGACCGCGTGGGCAGGCCGCCTGGCCTGAAACGCACAAAATACAGTGACCCCCGGGCGTCCGGTGACGTTCCTGGGGAGAATGCAATACGGAGGCAAGTATGGTACATACCATTGTGGGCGCAAACTGGGGCGACGAAGGCAAGGGAAAGGTAACCGACCTGCTGGCGGAAAAGAGCGACATCGTGGTGCGTTTCCAGGGTGGCGCCAACGCCGGGCACACCATCATCAACGAATATGGTAAATTTGCGCTGCATCTGCTGCCGTCCGGGGTGTTCCATCCCCACATTGTGAACATCATCGGACCCGGGGTGGCGCTGAACATTGAGGCCCTGCTCAAGGAACTGGAAAGCGTAACTTCCCGTGGCGTTCCCACGCCCAAGCTGCTCATCAGCGACCGGGCGCAGGTGATGATGCCTTACCATGTGGATTTTGACAAATATGAGGAGGAGCGGCTGGGCAAGCAGTCCTTTGGCTCCACCAAGTCGGGCATTGCGCCCTTCTACAGCGACAAATATGCCAAGGTGGGCATCCAGGTGTGCCAGCTCTATGACGAGGAGATGCTCCGTGAGCGGCTGAAGATTGCCCTGGTGAAGAAGAATGCCCTGCTGGAGGGCCTGTACCACAAGCCGCCCATTGACCTGGAAGAGCTGGTGGCCAAGCTCAAGGTCCTGGCGGAGAAGATCCGCCCCATGGTGTGCGACACCACCCTGTACCTGCATAAAGCCAACAAGGAGGGGAAAGTGATCCTCCTGGAGGGCCAGCTGGGTTCTCTGCGGGACCCGGATCATGGCATTTACCCGTACACCACCTCTTCCTCTCCCCTGGCGGGTTATGGCTGCGTGGGCGCGGGCGTATCCCCCCGGGACATGACGGATATTTACTGCGTTACCAAGGCATACTCCAGCGCGGTGGGCGCGGGTCCCTTTGTGGTGCGGCTCACCGGACCGGAGGGGGATGAGCTGCGCCGCCGGGGCGGCGATGCGGGCGAGTTTGGCGCCACCACCGGACGCGCCCGGGACGTGGGCTGGTTTGACTGCGTGGCTACCCGTTATGGGGTGATGGTGCAGGGCGCCACCGAAGTGGTGCTAACCAACCTGGACGTGCTGGGCTACCTGGATGAAATCCCCGTCTGCGTGGCCTATGAAGTGGATGGCCAGCAAATCACCGATTTCCCCGATACTCCCCGACTCCTGCGCTGCAAGCCCGTGTATGACAAGCTGCCGGGCTGGAAGTGCGACATCCGCGGCATACGCAATTATGCGGAGCTGCCGGAGAACTGCCGCAAGTATGTGGAATTTATCGAGGCGCAGGTGGGCGCGCCCATCCATATGGTGTCCAATGGCCCCCGCCGGGAGGATATTCTCTACCGGTAACCATACAGTTGCCCCAGCACAAAAGGATGAGAACCCATGACCATTATTGATACCCATGCCCATATTTATCCCGATGCCATTGCCCTGAAAGCGGCGGCGTCCATCGGCAAATTCTACGATATTCCCATGGATCTGGACGGTACCGTGGATACGCTTCTGCGCCACGGGGATCAGGCGGGGATTGACCGCTTTCTGGTGCAGTCGGTGGCGGTAACCTGGGAAAGAGCCCATTCCATTAACGATTTCATTGCCCGCAGCGTGAACGAACACCCGGACCGCTTCGTGGGCTTTGGAGCCATGCACCCCGACCATCCCGAAATGGAAAAGGAACTGGACCGTATTCTTTCCCTGGGCCTGAAAGGTGTGAAGCTGCACCCGGATTTCCAGCACTTCTGCCTGGATGATCCCAATGCTGTAAAGCTCTTTGAGGCCATGGCGGAGCGGAACCTGGCGCTCCTGGTGCATACGGGAGACAAGCGCTATCCCTACAGCCAGCCCGAGCGCATGGCCCGGGCGCTGGACCGCGTGCCTCGCCTGCGGGCCATATGCGCGCACCTGGGCGGCTGGTCCGTATGGAGCGATGCGTGGAAGATTCTGGCCGGACGGGGGAACGTGTGGGTGGATACCTCTTCCAGCCTGTATGCCCTGTCACCGGAGGAGGCTGTGAAGGTCATCCATCGCTACGGCGCCGGCCGGGTGTTCTTCGGCACTGATTATCCCATGTGGAAGCCCGAGGAGGAGCTTGTGCGTTTCCGGGCGCTACCGTTGACGCCGGAAGAGCGGGAAATGATTCTCCATAAAAATTTCGAGCATTTTCTGGCCCAGGGTGTCTAAGCGCCGCTGCCATGGAAAAGAAAGCATAAAAAAGTTTTTGAGCCCTGATCCGATGGTTGGATCAGGGCTCAATTTATGGGGTGCCAAAGATTTTCGGCAGGTGCCGGAGGGGCCGCAGCCCCTCCGGCCTTCCTTTGTATTGGGGAAATGATGACACTTGTCAATCAACCCTTTGCAAACTGGGACAGCTTGCCATTGGACGAATGTACTCCCAATCCATTTGACGCGCATGTGCACGCAGGGAACCAGGCAGAGCGCTTACGGGGCTTCCTCAATCGTGGGTGCGGAACGCAGTCCCAGGGGAATGACACGGTAGTTGTCTGTCCAGCGGTTGCCTTTGGTGCGCCAGGCATCGGGGCCAATCCACTTGTCCGCGTCGTCCGCCTTGTGCAGGGGCCCGAAGGCATTCTCCCGGTGCCCCAGTACCGTAAGGGCCAGCTCATGCCTGCCCGGAACCACGTCCAGCACAAGCTGATAAGGCGGATAAACGATGTAGCCCACATCCTGGCCGTCCAGCATCACGCGGATGGCCGCGCCCGTGTAGTGGGGGGCTGTGATCCGCAGCTTGGTGCCGGAGCATTCCACAGGAATGTGCCAGGTGACATTACCCGAGTAGTGGGGTAACCCTTGCCGGGTTACATCCCCAAAGCCCAGCATTTCCGCCTTGGGAACCAGGCAGCGGTAAGAGCCTTGGAGCGTTACGCCGAAGCCTCCCAGCAGATAGCACCACTCCAGGCCGTCCCGGCGGCCAAAGGGCAGGGTAACCTCCAGCTGGTTTTCTCCCGCATGCAGCCCGGGCAGGGCAATCGTGCCGATGCACTTGTCCACAAACCATCCGTCCACCGGGGCCTTCACTTCCTGACCGTTCAGGCGAACGGTGGCGCTGCCGGCATCCTCCAGGGCCAGGTGAGTGCCCTCCACCGGGCATGCCGCGTGGATGGTGAAGCGCAGCCGGGCCGTGTGGTCAATGGTCGTTTCGGGCACGCACCAGGGCTGCGTTACGGCGCCTTGACGGCTGGGCCAGCCGAGGTTTTCCCGCAGGACGTTATCCGCCCGCAACAGCTCCTGCGCCGGGCGATAAGGCTCCTGGTCCAGGGCAAACTCCGCCACGTCCAGCAGCAGCGCGTTGGGCTCGCTGAGGGTATAGGGCACCAGTTCCGGGAGAGCCAGGGCCTTCCAGTCAGGTTCCGGAGCCGCTTGGGGCGCCGGGAGCGCCTGGGCGTGGTCAAACCGGAGAAGCAGACTGTCGTAGTCATAAAGCGTGGCGCGCACCAGGGTCTGGTTTCCCTGATGGCTGAAGTGCGCGGGCAGGATATTGCCGGTTTGCGTATCATAAACGCGCACGGTATAATTTCCCGGCAGGGTGATGGTGATTTCCTGGCGCTTGGATACATCGGGGTTATAGGGCAGTCCGCCATGGGCAATGAAAAGCCACAGCCCGTCCCCGTCCCGGCGGAGCTGATGCAGCAGGTTTTCCGTACGGGTGCCGTTCTTGTTGCGAAGCTCCACCATGCGCACCGGACGCAGGGCTTCCAGCACCGCCTCCCGGGCGAAGGGTACCTGCAATGCGGCCTGATACAGCGCCTGGCCGCGCCTGCTGGGACGCGCGTCCTCCAGCTGTGGGGCATTGCCCAGGAAGATCAGCCGGCCGCCGGCCGCCTGGAAGGCCTCCAGACGTTCCAGGGTGGTAGCGCGCAGGGTTTCACAGCCGGGGACAAGAATGGCGTCATAGGCCATTTCGCCCACCTGCAGGGGCGCTCCCCCCTGGGCGCACTGGGAGGGCAGCAGAGATTCGCAGATAAAGTCAAAGTCAATGCCGCCCAGCAGCAGCCAGCGGGTGATATTCTGGAACTGATCCTCCAGCTGCTGACGGATGCCGTGGGTCTGTTCCTCAGGTCCCCAGTGGAGCCAATAGCTCTCTATGGGATGAATCACACCCACGCGCACCAGGGGCTTGCCCCGGGTCATGGCGGCGTTCACCCGGGCAAAGTGATCCTCCACCAGGGAATAGGAGGACCACCAGGGAGACTGATAATTGATGGAGGCGGGGTAGTCCCGCTTGGCTTCGCCCTTCATGGATACCCAGGACAGATGGGGCACCCGTACCGTAACGCCCAGGGCGGCCTGCCAGTCCCCGTGGAGCTTGTGTCCCCGGAAGTCAAAGGCCCAGCCGGTGACGCCATAGAGTTCGCTGAGCATGCCCGGACGTCCATACTGGTGCACGGCGGACTGTGCCTGCTTGGCGGTGGTGAATTCCCACCAGCCGCAGAGCATGTCAATGCCCGGCAGCTGGAAGCTACGGTAGGAGCGCATGGCCTCCCCCAGAACGGAAGTCTGGCTCAGCAGCGTGGGCTCTTCATTCATGTGGCCGGTGAGCATCAGCCCATGCTTGGCGCACCATTCGCCGCACTGATCCGCAAAGGCGGAGGCGAAGCGCTCGGCAATGTGGTCATGGTAATGGTACCGTATCAGGGAAACCTGGCCGTCCGGCAATTCCCAGATGAGCTCGGGCAGGTGCGCCAGAAGATCCTCGCCCCAGGCCTGACGGAACGTGTCCGGCACATCGTCCGACCAGGGGAGAATCACATCCTTGGCGTCCGCGGCAAAGCCCAGGCAGCTCTTGCGGGAGAACTGCGGCTCATCGGTGAAGATGGCAGGGACCAGGCCGCCAAAATCCTTTCCCACTGCTTGGAGATAGCGCTCGTGGGTCACCTCCAGGAACCGGCGGATGGCCTCGGGGTCCAGGGTGTTTACATAGGTTTGGTTATTGTACCAGGGGTTGGGCAAATCCGTTTCCACATAAGCATACCATTTCCGCCCTTGGGCCTCTGCCTGGGGATCGATGCGCACGGCGCGCTGCAGGCAGCCATTGCCGTCCAGGGTAATATCATAGCAGGCCAGCAAACGGCCGCTATCCGAGCGGGTGGGATTGCCGGACATTTCGTGGCTGGCTTTGCCGGTCTGCTGCTCACCGTAGGGATTCGCCGTGAACAGCAGGTGCCGGGCACGATAACGCTGCTCTTTGGTTACCATTCCTCCCGCGGCGCCGGAGGGCCAACGGTCCTCATCATAGAGCCAGGCCAGCATGTGCTCCTTGCGGCATTTTTCCACACAGGCCTGAATCAGCTCCATGAATTCGTCGCTCAGGTAGGGCGTAGCCATGCCGGTGCGCACATGCATATGGGCGCCGCCCATGCCCATTTCCTTGAGCACGTCCAGCTGACGCAGCAGTTCTTCACGCTCCAGCTTGCAGTTCCAGGCCCAGAAGGGCGCGGCACGGTATTCGCTGCCAGGATGGCGGAATAATGCTTCGGAAAGCACAGGCTTTTCATTTTCAGGGTACAGCATACAACATTGTCTCCTTTCATCCGTTGGTGCTTGACATCATCATAGCACTGCGGATATGATAAACATACACCCGATATTTGCTGGATTATGAACTTTTTAGGGGGTATTTTCACATGACGGTGCAGCATCCGCTGAAACTTCAGGAGGCGGCGTTTCTGGATGAAAGCAAGGTTTGCCTCATGCGGGCGGATAGCCAGGAGACGGATCTGCATGAGCATGAATTCCTGGAGCTGACGTATGTAACCCACGGGAGCGCCCAGCATCAGCTGGGCGCGGCGGTCATGGAGCTGCATGCGGGGGATTATTTTCTGGTGGACCTGGGGAGCTTGCACAGCTACCGCAACGGCCAGGAACTGGAGGTTATCAACTGCCTGTTTTCACCTGCATACGTGGACCGGGCGCTGGTGCACTGCCCGTCGCTTGCCACGCTCCTTTCCACGGATATGCGCCAGTTTGGCGCGCCGGTGGTGAGCCCGGCGGACCGGGTGTTTCATGACAGCAATGGGGATATCCTGCGCCTGATGGAGGCCATGGAGCGGGAGTACGCCCAGCGGGCTGTGGGCTACCTGGAGATGATACGCTGCCACCTGATTCAGGTGCTGGTGCGTACCATCCGCTCTGCGGCTGTGGGCGGGCTTGCGGCCCGGCGGCATCCGGCCATTGCGGCTGCGGTGGATGCGCTGCGGGCCTCCTATGCGCAGCCCTTCTCCCTGGCCCGCCTCAGCCAGCAGCTGGGCTATACGCCCCAGTACCTCAGCCGCCTGTTCCATCAGGAAATGGGCCAAAGCCTGAGCACCTATTTGCAGCGCCTGCGGGTGGAAGCCAGTTGCCAACGGCTGCTGACCACTCGGGATACGGTTTCATTCATCGCCCAGGCGGTGGGCTATACGGACCTGAAACACTTTACGGCGGTATTCCGCAGGCACATGGGCATGACGCCCCGGGCCTTCCGCAGCCGCATGACCGCCGGAACGGCCAAGGCCTGGGAGGGACAGAAAAAAGCCGCGGATGTACCGCAGGACCAGGGGGGATGAGCCTCCCGGGCCGCGGGCATCCACGGCTTTGCGTTTCATATGGCTTTGCGCTTAACCCCACAGCAGCGCCAGCGCAGGCACAATCTGCTTTTTTCGGGATACCACATGGGGCAGGAATACATGGTGATCGTTGATGTCCTGGGCGTCAAAGGCCATGCGGATCACGTCCTCGTCCCCCAGGAAAATCAGCTCCGTACCCTCCCGGAGCACATCAGTGAGCATGAGCAGCTGCAAATCGTAGTGCCGCTGCGCCTTCATCTTTTCCATGGCGGGCAGCAACTCGGGGAGCCGGGCCAGCACCGCGTCGGTGTCCAGGCAGGTGATTTGCCCAATGCCCAGGTCATGCCCGGCAATGTGGAATTCCTTGAAGTCCGTGTTCAGCAGCTCTTCCACGCTCTTGTCCGAGGAGACGGAGGCGGAGAAGATCTGCCGGCCCAGGGCCTCCAGGTCCAGCCCGGCGATGCGTGCCAAACGCTCTGCCAGGCGCTTGTCCCGGGGGGTGCAGGTGGGCGACTTGAACATCACCGTGTCGGAAAGGATGGCCGCGGCCATCAGGCCGGCCAGCTTCTCCGAGGGCATGAGGCCGCGCTCCTGGAACATGGTGGCAATAATGGTGGTGGTGCTGCCCACGGGTTCATTGCGCATAAAGACCGGATTCCCGGTTTGCACATCCGCCAGGCGGTGATGATCGATGATTTCCATAATTTCGGCCTGCTCCAGCCCGGGGACGGACTGGGCTTTTTCATTATGGTCCACCAGCACCACCCGCTTGCGCCGGGGGCGGATCAGGTGATACCGTCCCAGGGTGCCCACGACCTTTTCCTCTTCATCCAGGATGGGATAGCTGCGGTAACGGCTTTGCAGCACCGTGTCCCGCACGTCGTCGATATAATCATTCAGGTGGAAAAAGACCAGATCCTTGCATTGGGCGATGCGGCTTACAGGGATGGCCTGGTACAGCATCCGTGCGGCGCGGTACGCGTCGCAGGGGGTGGCGATGACGCAGGTGGCGCTGCTCAGGTTCCGGTAGTATTCCGCCAGGTTGCTCTGGCAGAGGATGATGCAGGAGGCCTTCATTTCCATGGCTTGATCCACCACGTCCTTCTGCTGGCCGCAGATCACAATACTGCCGGGCTTGAGCCCCTTCAGGCAACCGCTGGCGGTGGGCAAGGCGATGACAACATCCCCGGAAATCTGGTCGAACATGTCTTCCGCATCGTTAAGGATACGGCCCTCCAGGGCGCTGAGCAGGTTGAACACGGGCACGTTGCTCACGCTGGGGTGCTGGATGGATTCCATGTCGCTTTCCGCAATACTCCCCGCGGTAATCATGCCGTAGAGCAGGCCGCCTTCATCGGTGACGGGCAGGGCGGAGACACTCTTGTTCTGGCGCAGGATTTCCCAGGCGTGGCTCACGGCTACCGCGGCCCCCAGCAGCGGCGGCCGGTCAAAATCCAGGTCCCGGACCTGTGTGCGCACGGTTTGCAGCAGCATGGGCGGCTTGAAGCCAAACTTGTCCAACAGGAACGCCGTTTCATCATTCAGCTGGCCCAGCCGCGCGGGAACGTACTCCCGGTCGCCCAGGGAATTGTGCAGCGCCGCATAAGCCATGGCGGATACGACCGAGTCCGTGTCCGGGTTGCGGTGGCCAAATACATAAATCGGGTCCACAGAATGCCTTCTTTCTCCATTTTCCTTGTTGGAAGAGATCGTTATTCTTCATCCACCACAATCCAGTTGGTGGGATCGTTGCGGATGGCGTCGGTGGCGGCCTGGGAGAGGAGCAGCTGGGTCTCCATGTTGGCAATGCCCGTATCCTGCAGGCCCATCTCGGCCTGGAAGGCCTTCACCGCGTTGGACGTGAGGATACCGAACCCCCCATCCACCTCCTCTGGGGTCAGATACCCCAGGGTAGCCAATTTCTCTTGCAGTTGGCGGACCTTTTCGCCGCCGTTCCCGTAGCGCATGGTCCAGTCCGCCACATCGTGCACCGTGCCATAGCCCAGAATGCGGGTATAGGTCAGCGGATAGGTATTGCGCTGCACAGCCACGGGATTGTTTCCCTCAATGACGTGCACGGTAACGTTGCCTTCCGCGTCCCGGGTGCAGTATTCCACCATGGCCACATGGTCGGTGTCCTGGGTATCGGTCCAGGTGAAGAATACCCAGTCCCCGGGCTGGGGGATGTAGTCCCCCGTGGTGAGAAAGGTATCCGTGCCCTTCAGCCATTGATAGCCCCACTGGGCCAGGTAGCCATTGCGCACCACGTACCGGCCCTGGGAGATAAACCAGCTCCGGCCGGTGTTGCTCCCGGAATACAGGGGATAAACCTTTTCCAGCAGTTCGGTGCCATGCTGCTGATCGGTCTGGTCCACGCACCAGCACAGGAATTCCGCGCACCACTGGCTGTAGGGATCACCGGCCCATTCCCCGTACTTGGAGTAACCGTGATCCCCCTCTCGGTATCCCACTTCTCCCCCGGCGATTTCCAGCAGCCAGGTAACGTAATCGGGTACCTCCCACTGGGGCGGGATAATCTCTTCCAGGGATTCCTCGGTGCTTTCTTCTGCCAGGACCGGCAGGGCAAAGCAAAGCAGCGCCACCAGCCACGCGCAAACGCGCCTTCGGCGTATGCGTGTCCGGAAACAGCTGTGCGCCATCAGCGAATACCTCCTTGCAGCAGTTTAGAGCCAGACGGGCAGACGGTGGGTGATGGAAAAACCGTCCACTTCCACCTCACAGCCCAGGGCCAACAGGTGAACCCCCAGGGGCTGGGCCCTGCGCAGGGCGTCGCCAAAGGCCGGGTGGGTGCGGTCATTGGGCCGCAGTCCCCCCACGCCGGGAACGGGAATGACAAAGCACAGCCATGTCTCATATCCCGCGGCGGCGGCCCGGCACAGCTCCTCCACGTGGCGCACCCCGCGTAACGTGGGGGCGTCCGGGAAATAGGCTACGCCGTCCTCCTCCAGGGTTACGCCCTTTACCTCCACAAAGCCCCGGGATGCCCCGGCGCGGTAGGCAAAGTCAAACCGGCTGTCCCCGTAGCGCTGCTCGGGCGTAAGTTCCCGCAGCGCCGGAAGAAAACCGCCGTCCAGAGCCCATTGGTAAAACACACGATTGGGGGCCTGGCTGTCCAGGTTCACCAGCACGTCGCCCTTGCGCACGGTAACCAGGTCATAGGCGGTTTTGCGCCGGGGAGAATCGTCCCGGGTCAGGTATACCTCCGCGCCGGGAGAAAGCAGCTCCCGGCAGCGGCCGGTATTTTTCACGTGGCAGAGAACCTCTGTCCCGTCCATACGGCATCTGGCGATAAAACGGTTGGGTCGCTCCAGAAACTCCGCCCGGTGGATATTGGCATACAGCTTCATTCGTCGGCCCGATAGACCACCATGGTCAGGGCGCCGTCATCGCTGGTGTGCCCTTCCACCCGGATGGGGAAGTCGTAATTGTTGCGGAAACGCAGGTTCAGGCTGTCATTGCCCACCGCGGCGTCCACGCCGTGGGGCAGGTATTTTGCCCCGGAGGGTCCGTGGGGACGGCGCTGGAGAATCTCCACCTTGGGCAGCTGCAGCAAGGCGTTGTACAGCGTGGAGGATACCTGGCAGGTGCCGCCGCCATAGCCCAGCACGCTGGTGCCGTCCATCAGCACCCATGCGGGCTGATAGCCCAGGCTTTTGCGGTAGGGGCCCACGTCATCGTTGAAATCCAGCTCCTCGCCGGGCTGCATCACCCGGGTCAGCCGCTCGCAGGCCACGCGGATGTTTACAATGCGGCTCTTGTTTACGTCATTTTGGGCCATGTCGTAGTAGGAGGTATAGGCCGCGATGGGGGTGTCATCGTCCAGGGGCGTGTCCGTGGGGGAGACGGGGATCAGCTCGGTGAGCGTTTCCAGCGGGATGTAGCCATAGGTGCGCCAGTAGGGTACCACGGCCCACCCATCCTGAATCACCCACAGGCCCACCAGCGTGCCGGGATTCAGCGTCACCCAGCTTTCGTCGGAGGTGCTCATGGACTTGTACACCGGGCAGGTCACTGCGGTACGGGCAATGTACGTGCACTTCTGTACCCCATAGGGGCAGGTGTTCACGGGGTCCACGGCGGTGACGTTGGTGATGCGGTCCCGCTTGATGTAGCCGATTTCTCCCTCATACCGGATAATCGCCCAGGCGGAACCCACATACAGCACATCGGCCGTTACGGAGCTTTGGTTGTAGAAAACCTTGCTGGATTCCGTGGTGCGCTCCGTGTAAGCGCTGGATTTGGCCAGAACCTTGCAGGTATAAACCGCGGGGGAAGCAGCGTCAAAGTCGCTGAGGGACTTCTCCTGGTAGACTGCGCCCACCGTATTGGTGGGGACGTTTTCGTCCTCTTCGTTTACCTCATCCAGTTCTTGTAGTTCTTCCAGCTCCTCCGGGGTCAGCGTGGGCTCCGCGTCCTCCAGGTCCACGTCCTCGGCCAGGGCCGTTATACTCACCAGCAGGCAAAGCGCCGTAAGCAGCGCGATCCATCGTTTCATGGGCGTGTGGTCTCCTTCCTATATATTAGCATCATTTGACATTATAGCATTCTTAAACGCCAATGCGCAAGCGCACGGCACGGGTTTTACAATACAGGGATGCCCTGAAAGGCTTCTTTTTCCCGGACGCATGGGAATCCCTTTCCAAAGCCGGCACAGGTGTGCTATAATGAAAAAAATGGTAAAAAGGGGTAACGATTCATGACGCTTTCCAACGCCATTTCCGAATTGAACGTCCTGGAAAAAACCATGCACGCATACCGTCACGCCATGGGGGTGCTCTCCCTGGACAGCGCGACCTGTGCGCCTGCCGCGTCCGCGCCCGCCCGGGGCGAAACCATGGGCGTGCTGGGGGAAGCAAGCTACAAGCTCCTGGTCAATCCCAGAACGGAGGAATTGCTGCAAACCCTGCGGGAACACAGCGGGGACGTGGACGCCACGCTCCGCCGCCGGGTGGAGGTGCTCTGGGACGCCTATCAGGATACCACCCGTATTCCCATGGACGAATACGTGGACTATACACGCCTGTGCACCCAGGCGGACGCCGTTTGGCACAAGGCCAAGGAGGAAAGTGACTTCGCGTCCTTTGCCCCCTATCTGGAAAAGCTGGTGGCGTACAACCGCCGCTTTGCCGGGTATAAGTCCGGCTTTGCCGCGCCCTATGACGCCCTGCTGGACGACTATGAAAAAGGCGCGACCATGGCGGTACTGGACCCCTATTTTGAGACGCTGCGGGCCCGGCTTACGCCCCTGATCCGGGCGGTGGCGGAAAAGCCTGTTCCACGCACGGACTTCTTTCACCTGCATTATCCCCTGGAGGATCAGCGCCGCTTTTCCCAGCGGCTGATGGCTCTTATGGGCCTGGACCCTGACCGCTGTGTTATCGGAGAAACGGAGCATCCCTTCACCGATGGCTTCAACCGCTGGGACGTGCGCATTACCACCCATTACCAGGAGTACGACGTGTCCTCCAGCATGTACAGCGTGATCCACGAGGGCGGGCATGCCCTGTATGAGCTGGGCATCGGGGAGGATTTGCAGTTTACCTGCCTGGCTGATGGGGCTTCCATGGGACTCCACGAGAGTCAGAGCCGGTTTTACGAAAACCTTATTGGGCGCAGCCTGCCCTTCTGCAAAGCGCTGCTGCCAGTAATGCAGGCATGTTTCCCTGAGCAGATGCGCGGTGTGGACGCCCAGACCCTGTACCGGGCCGTGAACGTGGCGCAGCCGTCCCTGATCCGCACGGAGGCGGACGAACTGACCTATCCGCTGCATATCATGATCCGCTACGAACTGGAAAAGAGACTCATCGCCGGGGATATGCGGGTGGCGGAGCTGCCCGAGGCGTGGAATGCCATGTACAGGGAATACCTGGGCGTGGAGGTCCCCAACGACCGGCAGGGCGTATTGCAGGATAGCCACTGGAGCGGCGGTTCCTTCGGCTACTTCCCCAGCTATGCCCTGGGCAGCGCCTATGGGGCGCAGATGCTGGAGCGCATGGAGCGGGAGATAGACGTATGGGGCCCGGTGGAGCGCGGGGACTTGCGCCCCGTTACCGCCTGGCTGGGAGAAAAACTCCACCGCTACGGCAAGCTGCTGACCCCTGCCCAGGCCCTGGAGAGCGTCTGCGGCGCGCCCTTTGATCCCGAATGCTATGTAAACTATCTGACCAGGAAATATACGGCGCTGTATAACCTGTAACGAGAGCCGAGGGAGGAAGCGCAATGACCCTGCAGGAGATGGTGGACGAGAGCCGGCGCATTGTTTTCTTTGGAGGCGCGGGCGTTTCCACGGAAAGCGGCATTCCCGACTTTCGCAGCGTGGACGGGCTGTATCATCAGCAGTATGATACGCCGCCGGAAACGATCCTCAGCCACAGCTTTTTTCTGACCCATCCCGAGGAATTTTACCGTTTTTACCGGGCAAAAATGCTCCCCCTGGATGCCCAGCCCAATGCCGCGCACCTGAAATTGGCGGAGCTGGAGCAAGCGGGACGGCTGAGCGCGGTGATCACCCAGAACATTGACGGATTGCACCAAAAGGCCGGCAGCCGAACAGTGCTGGAGCTGCATGGGAGCATTTGGCGCAACCACTGTATGCGCTGCGGAAAGTTTTATCCTCCCCAGGCGATCGCGGAGGATACCCGCCCGGTTCCCCTGTGTACCTGCGGCGGATGGATCAAGCCCGACGTGGTCCTTTACGAGGAAGGGCTGGAGGAGGACGTGCTTGCCGCGGCCGTGGGTTACCTTCGCCGGGCGGACATGCTGATCGTGGCCGGAACCAGCCTGACGGTATACCCCGCCGCTGGCCTGGTGCGGTATTTCCGGGGGAAAAACCTGGTGCTCATCAATCGGGACGCCACGCCCATGGATTCCCTGGCGCGGCTGGTGATCCGTGAAAAGGTGGGGGAGGTACTTGCACGGGTACAGGTACACCCCCTGCCCGATACATCCGACGCATCCCAGTGAATTAGGAAAGGAGCTGCCCCTATGCAAACCCTGGAGCGCCTGTTTTCCACCACCCAGAAGGAGCGCATGCTGGCGGCAATTCCACAGCGGGTTTCCTGCCGGGCGTTTTCTGCCGAGCCCTCCCCTGCGGATTGGGCGGCGCTGGCCTACGCCGCCAGCCGGTACACCCTGCCCGGGGCGCGGCTGATCCTGATGAACTGCCCGGAGGAGCTGTTCACCGGCACGCTGCTGAACATGGGGCGCGTTACGGGCTGCCGGGCCGTTGCCGTGGTGGCCGCTTCCTCCACGGTGGAAAACAGCCGCATCTATGCCGGCATCACCGGGGAAGCGCTGACCCTGGAGGCAGTCTCCATGGGTCTGGGAGCCTGCTGGATCAGCGGAACCTACCGGAAAAAGCTGCTGCGGGCGCCCCTGGCGGATCATGAGGCGGTCCTGGCCGTTATCGCCCTGGGGGTTCCGGAGCACCCGCCGGCCCTGCCGGTGCAGCGCAGGCGGAAACCCCTGGAGAAGCTGTGCAAGGGTGAACTGTCCCTGTGGCCCGCAGAATTGCGTCAGGTGGCGGCCTGCGTGCGGGAGGCGCCCTCCGCCATGAATCTGCAACCCTGGACCATGTCCTTTACGGCCAGCCGCTTTGAGATCGACAGCGGCGATCGTTCCGCCCTGGACCTGGGCATTGCCCTGTGCCATGCGGAGGCCGCGCTCAAAATACCCCATCACTGGCATTTTGCCCAGAATCGCCGGGACCCGGCCGCCTGGGCAGAGGTTTGATCAACCGGACGGTGCATCCCGGGGAGGGGACTGGCAAAGCTGCTTTTTGATTTTCCGGTTCTGGACAGGGGAACGCAGGCGCCAGGAATACGGCATGTGAACCTTCAGGCACGGCGCGGATGGTGGGAACATCCGCGCCGTTTGCCTGTGGAGAGGCTGTATGTACTTTTCAAACAGGCGGATTACGGTGTGCAAGGAGTCAGAAGCCATGAATTGATACGTACAAATTCCGCATACCCCGTTGCCAAACCTGGCATTTTATCGTAGAATAAAGTGACGGTATGTAAGGAGGTTGCTGTGGAAAAGCTTGCAGCCTTAAAGATGTATTTTGGCCATGACGCTTTCCGGCCGGGGCAGGAACCGCTGATTGATGCGCTGCTGCAAGGGCGGGACGCCCTGGGCGTCATGCCCACCGGCGCGGGAAAGTCCATGTGCTATCAAATTCCGGCACTGATGCTGGAGGGCACGGCGCTGGTGGTTTCTCCGCTGATTTCCCTGATGAAGGATCAGGTGGCCGCGTTGATTGCCAATGGCGTCCGGGCGGCCTACCTGAACAGCTCGTTAACGCCGGGTCAGATGGAGCGCGCCCTGGAAAACGCGCGCCAGGGGCTGTACAAAATCATTTATGTGGCCCCGGAGCGGCTGGATACGGCAGGATTTCTGCGCTTTGCCCAGCAGACGAAAATTTCCCTCATCGCCGTGGACGAGGCGCACTGCGTCAGCCAATGGGGCCAGGATTTCCGCCCCAACTATCTGAAGATTGCCGACTTTGTGGCGTCCCTGCCCACGCGGCCGCCGGTGGGCGCGTTCACGGCCACGGCGACGCTTCGGGTCCGGGAGGATATTCATCGCCTGCTTCGGCTGGAAAATCCGCAGGTGTCGGTGACGGGCTTTGACCGGCCGAACCTGTATTTTGAGGTGCTCCGCCCGAGAAAACGCTTCCAGACCCTGGTGGAACTGCTGCGGGAGCGCCCCTTCGACAGCGGGGTGATTTATTGCTCCACCCGAAAAAATGTGGAGGACGTTTGCGAAAAGCTGGTGGCGGCAGGGTTTGCCGCCGCGCGCTACCATGCGGGATTGACCGATGAGGAACGTCAGCGCAATCAGGAGGACTTCCAGTACGACCGCGCGCGGATCATGGTGGCCACCAATGCCTTTGGCATGGGTATTGATAAGTCCAACGTGCGCTACGTCATTCATTACAACATGCCCAAGTCCATGGAGGCCTATTATCAGGAGGCGGGACGCGCCGGCCGGGACGGCGAGGACGCGGAATGCATCCTGCTGTACAACGGTCAGGACATCATCACTGCCAAGTATCTCATCAACAATGGCGAGCCCAACCCGGATCTCACACCCCAGCAGCAGGCAGCCATCCGCTCCCAGGACATGCGCCGCCTGCAGCAAATGATTCACTACGCCACCGATGGCGGGTGCCTGCGCGGCGCGATTCTGCGCTACTTTGGCGAACAGGCGCCCGCGCGTTGCGATAACTGTTCCGGCTGTCTGGGTAAACGCTATGCCCAGGCGGAGGAAGCCGGATTGCCTGCCTCAGCCAGGCATCATGATTTGGACACGGCCAAACCCCTGGGCGTGCCGGAGATTAAGCTCCCACCGCCCCAAAAGAAAAAGCCCGCCGCCGCTCAGGCGGAGGAGCAGGGAGACGATCTGTTCAGCGCTTTGCGTGCCTGCCGTACACGGCTGGCTGCGGAGCGCCGGGTGCCTGCCTATATTATCCTGGCGGACAGTGCCCTGCGGGATATGGCGCGGCTTCAACCCACCAGCCTGAACGAGATGCTGGGGGTAAAGGGCATGGGCGTGATGAAGGCATCCCAGTACGGGGACGCGTTTCTTCAAACGTTGCGGGCCTGGAAGGCGCAACATCCCGCCGCGCCGCGGCCCGGCATGGTACAGACCACCGCCATGCGCCGGGAGGCCTACCGGGATGCGCTGATGCAGGGACTCACGCCGGAACATCCCTGGAGCCGGGAGGAGGACGAGCGTCTCCGCCGGGGCTATCTGGCGGGGGTAACGGTGAAGCAGCTCTGTGCCATCCATCAGCGGAAGGAAGACGATATCCGCGCCCGGCTCAGATCCCTGGGTCTGTCGATATAAAATTACATCTGAAAACAGGAGGCGGAAACCTATGCAAAAGGCAAAGTTGATACTTGACCGGGATTATCAGATCGGCCAGGTGGACCCGCGTATCTACGGCTCCTTCCTGGAGCATTTGGGACGCGCCATCTATACCGGTATCTATGAGCCCGGCCACCCCACCGCGGACGAGGAGGGCTTCCGGCAGGACACCCTGCAGCTGGTCAAGCAGCTGCATGTACCGCTGGTGCGCTGGCCCGGGGGCAATTTCGTTTCCGGCTACCGCTGGGAGGATGGCATTGGCGCGCCTGCGTCCCGCCCCCGCCGCCCGGAAATGGCATGGTTCTCCACCGAGAGCAATCAGGTGGGCGTGCATGAGTTTGTTTCCTGGGCCAAGAAGGCGGGAACGGATGTGATGATGGCGGTGAACCTGGGCACCCGCGGCCCTGACGAGGCCCGGGATCTGGTGGAATACTGCAACCTGGATACCAATACGTACTTCGCCAACCTGCGGCGCAAAAACGGCGCCAAGGAACCCTTTGGCGTGAAGCTGTGGTGCCTGGGCAATGAAATGGACGGCCCCTGGCAGATTGGCCATAAAACGGCCCAGGAGTACGCCCGCACCGCCCACGAGGCCGGCAAGGTCATGAAGTGGATTGACCCCACCATCGAGCTGGTGGCCTGCGGCTCCTCCAACCTGAACATGCCCACCTTTGGCTACTGGGAGGACACGGTGCTGGAGGAGTGCTACGATACCATTGACTACATTTCCATGCACCAGTACTACTCCAATGCCGCGGGCGATACCCCGGAATTCCTGGCCCGCAGCCTGCACATGGATCAGTTTATCAAGGGCGTGGTGGCCATCTGCGACGCTGCCCAGGCCCGCAAGCACAGCAAGAAGCAGATCAACATCTCCTTTGACGAGTGGAACGTGTGGTATCACTCCCACGGCCATGACCAGGCCTATTACGATAGCCGGGTGTGGCACGAGGCGCCTCCGCTGCTGGAGGATATCTACACCTTCGAGGACGCCTTGCTGGTGGGCAGCATGCTCATTACCCTGCTCAAGCATGCGGACCGGGTGAAGGTGGCCTGCCTGGCGCAGCTGGTGAATGTCATCGCGCCCATCATGACCCGTCCCGGCGGCGGCGCCTGGTGCAATACCATCTACTGGCCCTATATGCATGCCAGCCTGTATGGCCGCGGCACGGCCCTGCAGCCCCTGGTGCAAAGCCCCACCTTTGCCACCAAGGAATACGACGCGGTGCCCATGCTGGACTCCGTGGCCATCCTGAATCCCGATGGCGGCGTGACCGTATTCGCCGTGAACCGGGACGAGAAGGAAGATTTGGCGCTCAATCTGGATCTGCGTGCCTTCCCCACCCTCAAGCCCAAGGAGCACCTGCTGCTGCACCACGACGATATGCATGCCGTCAATACCGAGGACAATCCCAACAACGTGTCCCCTGTGACCATGCCCCTGCGCGGTGACGAGGTGGAGATCCGCCTACCCGCCCGCAGCTGGAACGTCATTCGCCTGAGCTGAGTGCCTACCCGAACACCATGGAAAGACACGGCGGCAGGGAGATGCCTGGCCGCCGTGGCATACAACAAAAAAACCGGCAACGCATTCGTTGCCGGTTTTTTTGAAAAGTGCTTATCCCTCAATACCACGTAAAATGGCTTCCATGGTAACGGCCTTGCTTTCGCCGCCCAGGAAACCGCCCAGATCAAAGGGGAGCTTCCCCTTTTGATAGCATAGCTCCAGCAGGGCGGACAGACGGGGGGAGGTGGGGAACACGCCGCCCTCGTCGGGGGTGTGGGCCGCGCCGCGCACCAGCTGCAATTCATGCTCCGGCAGGGTGCGTATCCAGCCCGCAGACAGGTACATACCCGTGCACACTGCCACCTCCGCCTTGGCGGAGTGAACGGAGCAGGGGACAGGTTGACCGCTGCGAAGGCAATCCAGGAAAATCTGCAATTCTTCACGGGGCGGGCAGGCGCAATCTCCGTAGTCGATGATGCCATCCTCCGAATGCACGATCAAGCGGGGGTCCTGGCTCCAGTCGCCTTCGGCATAGCCGTGCTCCCACACATAGCGATAGCGGTGCGTATCCCGGCCGGCCCAGTTGTGGGTGGCGGCCATCAGTGCGGACGGGCATTGCGCAGTGCGTACACTGACAACAGCCGTGTCATAGGACTGAATGGCATGGGCGCGGCACCACTCGCCACGGACGGTTTCCACATCGGCGGCGCTGTCCAGTCCATCGTCACCCAGCAAATACAGCAGGGACTGAAGGGAGTGGCTGGCCTCGTTATGGAGCACGCCATCCATAATGCAGCGGCCTTCCTCGTCATAAAAGCGGCCAGCCCAACGGTTGCGCTGGTAGTACAGGTCGCTGCGCCCCGTGAGGGACAGCGCGCGCATGGAGATGGGCTTGCCATAGCGTCCCTGCAGTACATCCTGCTTTAGGGAACGCAAGGCCTTGGAATAGCAGTGCTGATAGGCCACAGCCAACTGAAGGCCCTTTTCCATGGAGAGCTTTTCCAGCGTCAGGGCTTGCACGTAATCCGATGCCAGGGGTTTCTCGCACAGAACATGGCAGCCGTGGGACAAGGCCTCATAACATTGCTCAAAATGATGCTGTAAGGGCGAAGCAAGCACAACGGCGTCCGCTTGCATCCCCATCTCTTGAAAGGCCTCACTCAGGCTGGAAGCCAGGGGTATTTTGGCCTGCTGCAGCTGTTGCATCAATTCGACGCTGGCATCCTGCCGGGGCTGTACCACGCCAACCAGCTGGGCGTCCAACCCCTCGGACTGGTCGCGCAGGGCGTGCAGATAGCCTGCCCCGCGTTCGCCCACGCCAACCAGTATGACACGCATCATCACTTCATCAACCCTTTCTGCCGATTTTTTGACCCGATCCATCGGAGTTTTGGGAAGTATGTCACAATTTTCTCATAATGTAAGCATACCATTCCCGGACAAAGAACGCAAGTATATTTTTCCATTCTTGGGATGGCGTGTTATAGACTTTTACGTTGGTAAAGTGATCCCCTCAGGATGGCATACGCCGTTTTTTTGCCTGGTATGCCGGGAAAGCGCAAATAAAAAAAGACGCCCCATTGGGCGCGGCAGACTGCCAAAAAACTGCGGAAGCTGTCGGAGGGGTCACCGTCCCCCGGATCTTCATTCGTACAAGACGGCTTTGCCGGCTGCGGCGTGTGGAAGAAGTGGCTCCTGCCATTTTTTCCACACGCTGCGGCGCGCTATTGGACGCGGGAAGGCGGCCCCTACGCTACCACCGGGGCGGCGTAGCCGGGCAGCGCAGGCGAACCTTGGCACAGCGGGCCTGCACATAGCACCCGCACAGGGAACAGGTGGCGATGCGCAGATGCGGGCAAGTACGGCACAGAGCCAGGCGCCGGGCCATGACCGTTTCATCGGCGCGCTCCTGGTCGGGCAGATCTGCCACATAGGTCTCCAGATAGGCTTCCAGCTGGGCAGGCGTGGGAAAAACGGTTTCGCATAAACGGCAATAGGCCATGGCAGCATACCTCCATGGCAGCATCTTACCATGTCCCAAACGAATGTGCAAGGCTTAACCGTTGGCGCTGCTCCAGCCGTCCTCGGTTGCCTCCTCAATATCCGCGCCCAGTTCCCGCAGCATGCCGGGCAGGTTTTCATACCCCCGGGCAATATGACCGTGGGGGTCGGAGAGCAGCGTTTCCCCTTGGGCCAACAGGCCTGCCAGCATCAACGCCGCCCCTCCACGTAAATCGGTGCTGGTCACGGCGGCGCCTTGCAGCGGATAGCCGCCCTCCACCAGGGCGATGCGGTCCTCAATGCGGATTCTGGCGCCCAGCCGTGCCAACTCCCGGGCATGCATGAAACGGTTTTCAAATATGGTTTCGCAAAATACCGACGCCCCACGGCTGCACAGGGCCAGCGCCATCATGGGGGCTTGCATATCCGTAGGAAAGCCCGGATAGGTCAGCGTGCGCACTTGTATGGGGTTTTTGGCCCGGCCGGAGATGCGCAGACCCGCCTGGCTTTCCCGGAAATCCATGCCGGCCTCCCGCAGCTTGTACAGTACGGCCCGCATGTGATCCGGGCGGATGTTGCGCAGAAATACGCTGCCCTGGGTCATGCCCACCGCGCAGCAGAGGGTCCCCGCCTCAATACGGTCGGGAATGGGCCGGTAAACGCAACCGTGCAGCTCCCGCACCCCCTCGATGTAAAGGGTGCTGGTGCCGCAGCCACGTATTTTTGCGCCCATGCGGGAAAGCAGCGCGCACAGATCCACGATCTCCGGTTCCTTGGCCGCATTTTCGATACGGGTAACGCCCTGGGCCAGCACGGCGGCCAACAGGATGTTTTCCGTGGCGCCCACGCTGGGAAAATCCAGGTATACACTGCCCCCGCGCAGCGTTCCCTGGAGCGTGACGGAACCGGGGGTCAGGGTGGATTCCGCGCCCAGGGCCTGCATACCCTTTAAGTGCAGGTCGATGGGACGCTGCCCAATGGCGCAGCCGCCGGGCAGCCCTACCCGGGCGTAGCCCGTGCGGGCCAGGAGCGGGCCCATGACCAGTACCGAGGCCCGCATGCGGCTGAGCAAATCCTCTTCCACCGGGGAGACCGGCTCCGGGGTAAACAGGGTCAGCGCATCCCCTTCCCTGCAAATCTGCGCGCCGCAGTCCTGCAAAATGGCCCAGAGGGTATCCACGTCCGTCAGGTGGGGCACGCCTTCGATCCGTAGCGGTTCCCGGGTCAGAAGCCCCGCGCACAATATGGGCAGCACCGCGTTTTTCGCGGTATGTATCTCCAACTCGCCCCGCAGCCGCTCCGCGTGGCGTATCCGATAAAGAGCCATGGCGCACCTCCTGCCATGCAGTATGCGCCGCAAAGGCAGGATTCATGCGGATATTGCGAAAGATTCAGCGCGTTAAAATAGCGGCGGAAGCCACTTTCCCGCGAAAGACATTCGGCCGGGAGACCATCTGAAATGGTCAGAAATGGATTTTGCAAGCAAAGTCAGCGCCCCGCCCCGCTGGACACGAAGGCAAGCCGGAGACACTGCGGTCCCTCCCCGGCGTTTGTTTGACAGTGTGAGATTTCAGCCTTTTTCCCACGCTGACAAAGACTGCCTCTTGCATAGCATCAAAAAATGTGTTATACTGCATAAAGTCAAAGAAAGTCAGTCTTTGACGGGGGAAGAAATGAGGCGATACCATGCGATTAAGCGATACCATTGAGAGTTTTATCAAGCAGCTGCTGTCTCAGGACGAGACGGAGGTGGAGCTGAAGCGGAACGAGCTGGCGGAATATTTTGGCTGCGCACCTTCGCAGATCAATTATGTGCTGGCCACACGCTTTACCCCCGACCACGGGTATGTCATTGAGAGCCGGCGCGGCGGAGGCGGATACATCCGCATTGTGCGGGTGGTCCAGTCCACGGGCCAGCACCTGCTGTATCTGATACATGAGCGCATCGGTGAGACCATCAGTGAAACGGAGGCGGCGCACATCATTGGTCAACTGGCAGAGCGCAAGCTGATTACCGCCCAGGAAGCGGACATCATGCGCGCGGCGGTTTCGACCCAGGCGGTATCCGTACCGCTGCCTGACGCACTGAAGGATGCGGTGCGCGCCCGTACCCTGAAGAGTATGCTCATTGCCATTGCCAGGCAAAACCGCACGCCCTGAGCGCCAAAAGCGCCGCGCCGCCATAGCATGAAAGGAGAGCGTCTGCTCGACCGCCCCCCTGGGGCGACGTATGGAAGGAGAAAGCTATGCTTTGTGAAGAATGTAAGGTCAACGAGGCCTCGTACACCATTTCGGTCATGGTGGGCGGAGAAATTACCACCCGCCATCTGTGCGGGGACTGCATGGCCAAAATGAATATGGACATTGCCAGCGGGAATATCAAGAGCCTGCTGTCCACGATATTATCCGCCATCACGGGGGATACTGCCCCTGTGAGCGCCGGGGAGCAGGTGGTTTGCCCACGCTGCCACCTGACGCTGAGCGAGTTTACCCGCACCGGTCACCTGGGCTGCCCCAAGTGCTATGAGGCTTTCCGGGAGCAGCTGCAACCCATGCTGCTGCAAATCCATGGCCGTGTGCAGCACGCGGGCCGGCGGCCCCTGGCCACCGCCGAGGATCAGCGCAAGCGTACCGCGGCGGAAACGCTCCAACGGCAAATGGAGCAGGCCGTGGCGCTGGAGGACTTTGAAACGGCGGCACAGCTGCGGGATCAGCTGCGGGCACTGTCTGCCAACGGGGAGGAAAAAGCATGAATGAATTGGATGTGGTGCTTTCTTCCCGGGTACGCCTGGCCAGAAATTACGAAGATTTGCCCTTTGACCTGGGGGAGAAGCCGGACAGCGCCGCCATGTGTGTGGCGCGGACGGTGCAGGCCCTGCGCCTGGAGGAAAACGCTCCCGTGTATGACCTGGTCCGCCTGCGGGATTTAACGCCGCTGCAGCGGCAGGGCCTGGCGGAGAGCCGGAAAATCAGCCGGGATCTGATGACCCATGCCGCGGCGGCCGCTGTGCTCCTGCGGGAGGAGGAATCCCTCTCTATCATGATGAATGAGGAGGATCACCTGCGCATACAGGCGGTGAGCGAGGGATTGAACCTGGCGGATGCGGCGGAAAAATGCTTCCGGGTGGACGATAGCCTTTCCCGGCACGTGACCTTTGCCTTTGATAATCAGCTGGGCTACCTGACTGCATGCCCCACCAATACGGGTACGGGAATGCGGGCCAGCCTGCTGATGCATCTGCCCATGCTGACCCTTTGCAAGCAAATGGGCAACGTGGGGCAGATCGTGGCCAAGGTGGGATTGACCATCCACGGGGTCTACGGAGAGGGCTCGGAGGCGCTGGGGAACCTGTACCAGGTCTCCAACCAGGTGACGCTGGGCCGTACGGAGCAGGAGCTCATCAGCGCGGTGACGGCGGTTGGCCACCAGCTCATCGACATGGAGCGCACCCTGCGGGACAAGGCGCTGGCCGGCGGTAGAATCAACCTGGAGGATGCTGTCTACCGGGCTTGGGGCCTGATGACCCATGCCCGGCTGATGCCCAAAAAAGAATTTTTTGCCCATTGGTCCAACCTGCGCCTGGGGGCGGCCACCAAGCTGCTGGCCATACCCCTGGAACGGGTGGATGCGCTGCTGACGGATTGCCAGGATGCGCATCTGTGCGCCTGGGAGGAAGCCGCCCTGGAGGGTACGGCACTGGATCAGGCGCGGGCCAAGCGCGCCCGGATGATGCTGGCGGGTTAAAACCCCGCCCATTCGGGCAGGATGATTTGCGTATGATGAGGAGGTTTTCCATGGCGATATTCGGTCGTTTTACGGAGCGGGCGCAGCGGGCGCTTTCAGCCGCCCAGCGGGAGGCAGCGGAGCTGCGTCAGCCTTATGTGGGTACGGAGCACCTGTTGCTGGGATTGCTCAAGGAGCCGGAGCGCCTTCCGGAGGCTATTGGCTCCCGGGTGAATTATCAACAGGTGCGGGACATGCTTAGCGTGGGCGCGGCGGACCGGCTCGGCACGGTAGGGGCATCCCCGCTGTTTGAGCTGACGCCGCGGGCCAAGAAGTTGCTGGAGCAAAGCATTTTGGAGTCCCGCCGCTTGGGACAAAGCTATGTGAGCGTGGAGCATTTCTGGCTGGCGATTCTCCGGGAGGGGGATGGCGTGGCGGCCAATGTGCTGCGCCAGCTGGGCGTGGACTTTGACAAGGCGCGTGAGGAGCTGCTGATTCAGCTGCGCACGCAGCCCTACGGGAACGTGGGCAACATGGAGCAGGAACGGCCCCAGGAAAAGAGCAGGGGAAAGCAGGAGACGCCCACCCTTGCCCAGTATAGCCGGGATCTGACCCAGGCAGCCCGCCAGAGTGAGCTGGATCCGGTAATCGGCCGGGATGGAGAGATCCAGCGGATTATTCAGATTTTGTCCCGGCGCACCAAGAACAATCCCGTGCTGATCGGTGAACCCGGGGTGGGCAAGAGCGCCGTGGTGGAGGGCCTGGCCCAGCGCATTGCCCAGGGGAATATTCCGGAGCTGCTGCGGGACAAGCGGGTGCTGTCCCTGGACATGGGGAGCATGATTGCCGGGAGCAAATACCGCGGCGAGTTTGAGGAGCGGCTGAAAAACGCCATGGAGGAGATCCGCAAGGCGGGGAACATCATTCTCTTCATTGACGAGATCCACAACCTGGTGGGCGCCGGCAAGGCGGAAGGCAGCATGGACGCCGCCAACATTCTTAAACCCGCCCTGGCCCGGGGCGAGCTCCAGTGCGTGGGTGCCACCACCCTGGACGAATACCGGAAAAATATTGAAAAGGACGCGGCCCTGGAGCGGCGCTTCCAGCCCGTGATGGTGGGCGAACCCACCCCCGAGGAAGCCTTTGAGATTCTCAAGGGACTGCGGGACCGCTACGAGGCCCATCATAAGGTGCGCATTACCGATGAAGCCCTGCACGCGGCGGTGACCCTGTCTGACCGCTACATTGCGGATCGCTTTTTGCCCGACAAGGCGGTGGACCTCATGGACGAAGCCGCCAGCCGGGTGCGCATCCAGGCCTTTACCGCACCCCCGGACGTAAAAGCCCAGGAGCAGCGCCTGGAGGCCGTGCAGATTGAGAAGCGGGAAGCCATTGCCCATCAGGACTATGAAAAGGCGGCCGGTTTACGGGACCAGGAGCGCGCGCTGCTCAAGGAAATCAAGGAAAAGCGCACGGCCTGGGAGCAAACCAAGAGCGCGGCCAAGGACGTGGTGACCGAGGACGACATCGCGCAGATTGTGGCCAGCTGGACGGGTATTCCCGTGAAGAAGATGACCCAGAGCGAGGCGGACCGGCTGCTGCACCTGGAGGAAGTGCTCCATCAGCGGGTGATTGGCCAGGATGAGGCGGTTAGCGCCGTAAGCCGGGCCATCCGCCGGGCACGGGCGGGACTGAAGGACCCCAAGCGGCCCATCGGCTCCTTTATCTTCCTGGGGCCCACGGGCGTGGGTAAAACGGAACTGTGCCGCGCCCTGGGCGAGGCCATGTTTGGGGACGAGGACAGCGTAATCCGTGTGGATATGTCCGAGTACATGGAGAAACACACCACCTCCCGCCTGGTGGGCTCCCCCCCTGGCTACGTGGGATATGAGGAAGGCGGCCAGCTTACCGAGGCTGTGCGCCGCAAGCCGTACAGCGTGGTGCTCCTGGACGAGGTGGAAAAGGCGCACCCGGATGTGTTCAACATTCTCCTGCAAATTCTGGAGGATGGACGCCTCACGGACAACACGGGCCGGGTGGTCAGCTTTAAGAATACCATCATCGTCATGACCAGCAACGCCGGTGCGCATTCCATTGATTCGGGACGTTCCCTGGGCTTTGGCAGCAGGAGCATGACCGACGTGCGCAGCTACGAGACCATGAAGGAAACCGTCATGAAGGAGGTCAAGGAGCTGTTCCGGCCGGAGTTTATCAACCGGGTGGATGAGCTGATTGTGTTCCATCCCCTGGAGGAAGCGGACATCCGCAAGATTGCCCGTTTGTTCCTCAGCCAGCTGGAAAAGCGCCTGGCGGAGCGGGACATCCACCTGCGCTATGGCGAGGATGTGGTGGCGTATCTGGCCAAGGAAGGCTTTGATGCAAAATATGGCGCGCGTCCGCTGCGCCGGGTGATTCAGCGCCTGGTGGAGGATACCCTGAGCGAAGAGCTGATCTCCGGAACCATCTCCCTGGGCGACACGGTACAGCTGCGGATGGAGAACGACCACATCACCGTGAGCCGGATGGACCAGGTGCCCCAGAAAGAAGCGCAGCCGGAAACGGTTTAATGCGGACTGTCTCCGGGTAAAAAGGGACGGCTGTTCCCAGCGAATGCGGGGAGCAGCCCCTCCCATGAAAAGTGCACGGCAGCAATAAGAAAACGTCCTGCTTTCTTCGCTTGGAAGGAGCAGGACGTTTTTATGTGGTGCAAAGACCGTGTTACCAGTTTTTCCAGGCGGCTAGCTCTTCGTCATTGCACAGCACCTGGTGTCCGGGTTCAATATCCTGCCAGCGGGGGGGATGCTGCTCGTAGTGATGGCAGGAGGGATCATAGATCTCCAGCACCTTTCTCTTTTCCACATCGGGATTGGGCTGCGGAATGGCGGAGAGCAGTGCCCGGGTGTAGGGATGGGCGGGATGCCGGAAGAGCGTCTCCGTGTCAGCCATTTCCACAATCAGGCCCTTGTGTACCACGGCGATACGGTCACAGATGAAGCGCATCACGGACAGGTCGTGGCTGATGAACAGATACGTCAGCCCGCGCTCCTTTTGCAGCTGACTCATGAGGTTCAGCACCTGAGCGCGGATGGATACATCCAGGGCGGAAATGGGTTCGTCGGCGATGATAAATTCGGGGTTCATGATCAGCGCCCGGGCGATGCCGATACGCTGACGCTGGCCGCCGGAAAATTCATGGGGAAACCGCGTGGCAAACTCCGGGGGCAATCCCACCGCATGCAGGGCGGCAGTGACCCTTTCCTGAATCTGCGCTTTGGTATAACCGCGCCCCTGCAACCCTTCGGAGACGATGTAGTCAATCTTCGCGCGCTCGTTCAGGCTGGCCATGGGGTCCTGGAATATCATCTGGATTTTTTGCGTGATTTCCCGGTCCAGCTCCTTGGAAATGTGGCCGGTAATCTCCCGTCCCTTGAACTGGATGGAGCCGGCGCTTGCCGGATATACGCGGATGATGCAGCGGCCAATGGTGGTTTTGCCGGAGCCGCTTTCGCCCACAATGCCAAAGGTTTCCCCCTTGTATATGTCAAAGCTGACGCCTTTGACGGCCTTGAACCGGTGCCAGCTGTTGCCAAAGGTGACCTCCAGGTCCCGAACCTTCAGCAGCACTTCTCTCTCACGGGTTTCCAACTGCTTTCCCTCCCAACTGCTTCAGTTTGCGGATAACCTCGGGAGGCTCCACCTTGGGGGCACGGGGGTCCAACAGCCAGGTGCGTGCCCGGTGCGTAGGGGAAATATCGAAATATGGAGGCTGCTCCAGGTGGTCAATTTGCAGCGCCAGGGGATTGCGGGGAGCAAAGGCATCCCCGTGGATTTCCTGGAACAGGTTGGGCGGCGTGCCTTTGATGGAGTACAGCTCCTCGCCACGGTGTCCCAGCTGGGGCAGGGAGGACAGCAGCGCCCAGGTATACGGATGATGGGGATCGTAGAAAATCTCGTTCACCAGCCCCAGCTCCACAATGTCCCCGGCGTACATCACGGCCACGCGTTCGGCAATGTTGGCCACCACGCCCAGGTCATGGGTGATGAAAATGATGGTCAGGTTGTACTTGGCTTTGAGCTCCTTGAGCAGGTTCAATACCTGGGCCTGGATGGTTACGTCCAGGGCGGTGGTGGGCTCGTCGCAAATGAGAATCTTGGGGCGGCAGGCAATGGCGATGGCGATGACGATGCGCTGGCGCATGCCGCCGCTCAGCTCATGGGGATACTGTTTGTACCGCCGGCGGGGATCGTCAATGCGCACATCCTTGAGGATGTCAATGGCGGCTTCCCGGGCGGCCCGCCCCTTGAGCCCACGGTGCAGCTCCAGGGCTTCCAGTATCTGCTTGCCGATGGACTTGAGGGGATTCAGGCTGGTCATGGGGTCCTGGGGGATCATGCACACTTCGCTGCCGCGGATGTTCAGCCAGTCGGTGGGCTTGGGCAGGTTGGTCAGGTCCACATACATCCGGCCCTGCTCATCCTGCTTGCAGGCGGTGCTTCCCTTGAACTTTTCCAGGGCATCGTAGTAACGGATCTGTCCCTGGGAAATAAAGCCATTGCCATCCAGCAGGCCGATAAAGTTTTTGTTCAGCACGCTTTTACCACAGCCGCTTTCACCCACAATGGCCAGGGACTCTCCGCGGTACACGTCCAGGTTGATGCCGCGCAGGGCATGCAGGGTCTTGCCCCGCAGCTTGAACTTCACGTGGAGATTTTCCACGGATAGAATGGGTTCTTGCATGGTGTTTTCCTCCCTTCCGTCACACATGGCTCTTGGGATCGGCGGCATCTGAGAAAGCGTTGCCGATCATATAGAAGGAAATGGTGACGATGGACAGGACGATGGTGGGGTAGATCAGCTGATAGCGCAGGCTGGGACTCATCATCAGCTTGCGGCCTTCGTTAATCAGGTTGCCCAGGCTGGGCACCGTGGCGGGAAGTCCCAGGCCGATGTAGGTGATGAATACCTCCGAGCCAATGGCGCCGGGAATGGACAGCGCCATGCGCAGCATAATCACCGATACCAGGTAGGGCAGCAGGTTTTTGACGATGATGCGCCAGGTGCTGGTGCCCAGGCACCGGGAAGCGATGTTATAGTCCCGGTCGCGGATAATGAGAATCTGATTGCGGATAAAGCGGGCCATACCAATCCATCCCGTGATGGACATGGCAAAGATGATGGTGCCCACCCCGGGCTTGAGAATGAAGGAGATCAGAATCAGAATGATGGTGCTGGGAATGTTATCCAGCACATTGTAAATTTCCGTAAAGAGGAAATCCAGCTTGCGTACATAGCCCCACAATACGCCCATGAGGATGCCCACACAGGCCTCGATCAAGGCGCAGGCCAGGCCAATGAACAGCGAAGTCCGCGTGCCGCTCCACAGCCGTGCCCACAGGTCCTGGCCGATGGAGTTGGTGCCCAGCCAGTGCTCAGCGGAGGGCTGCTTGTTCTTCAGCGGCAGGCCATTGTCGCCATTGGTCACCACAAAGGCGTCGTACTGCCCGGGCAGCAGCGGCTGAATAAAGGTGAACAGCACAATGAGCAGCATCAGAAGGAGCAGAAACATGGCCACCCGGTTTTTTCGGAAAGCGCGGAGGGTAGAGCGCCAGTAGGAGTAGTTGCTGGCGCCGGTGAGCTCGGCCTCCTCCGCGTCAAAGGGAGCAAAGGAGAACAGCTCCTTCTCGCTCAGGTCGCGCTTGAGCTGCGCTTGCAGGCTGTTTTCCAGGGCTTCCACCTTGGGATGCTTCAGCAGAGACATCAGCGCTCCCCTCCCTTCTTGACCAGGTTGATGCGGGGGTCCATCAGCGCCATCATCAGGTCGCCCAGCAGCAGGCCGATGATGCCCACCGTGGCGTAGAGCAGCACGATGCCCAGCACCATGTTGTTATCCTGCTTCTTCACCACGTCCACCAGCAGGCCGCCCATGCCCGGGATGGAGTAGAGCGATTCAATATAGATGGAGCCGATGACGGTGTTCAGGAAAGACGTGGGCAGGTACTGCGCCATGGGTACAAAAGCATTGCGGAAAACGTGGTGAAAGAAAATTTTGTTTTCGCTCACACCCTTGATACGGGCCAGGGTCACATAATCCTTTTTGCTTTCATCCACCATGTAGCGGCGCAGCCACATGGCGTAGTAGGCGATATTGCCCAGGGACATGGAAAACACCGGCAGTACCCAGCTGATGGCTTTATCCGGGTCAAAAAGCATGCTGATGTGCAGCCACTCGGTGCCATAGAGCTGAATGAACAGGTAATATACCGCTGAAGGTACCGCCTGAATCAATACGATGAATGCCGCGCCCAGGTTGTCGAAAAACTTGCCCTTGTACTTGGCCATAAAGGTGCCCATGGGCAAGCCAATCAGCATGGAAAAGAGCAGCGACAGAGAGCCCAACTTAATGGAAACGGGGATTTTCGGGGCGAGAATTTCCGCCACCGGTACATTATCCCGGTAGACCCAGGAAATACCCAGGTTTCCGTGCAGAATCAATTCCTTGAAGAAATTGTACAGCTGCACAAGAATCGGCTGATCCAGGCCCATTTGGTGCAGGCCATTCTGGATCTGCGCGTCGGTCATTTTTTCAATGTTGGGGAAATAGCCATCAATGGGCATCTGGCGAACCAGGATGAACACGATGGACAAAATGATAAATAGCGTGATGAAGGAGCGGAGAAACCGCCTGCCCAGATATCGTGCCACGTACGTCTTCCTCTCTGTATAAGCTGGAATCCGCCGTTCCGTTCATACCCTGAGATACAGCGGAAACCCCGGCCTGGTCAAGACCGGGGTAAAAAACCCGGCGGGGAGCACGGATGCCCGCCCCGCCGGGGATGGACTTACTTGCCCATGGCGGTCAGCCATTCCTGGTAGGCCGCTTCGTATTCCTCGGCGCTGATGAAGTCCTCATGCAGCGTCTGGTACTTGTAACGCAGGTTGCTGACGCCGCAGGGAGAATACTGCCCTTCGAAGATATTCAGCTTCGTCACCTGATAGGACGCGGCTTCAATGTTGTAGGGGATAACCATGGCGTTGTTGATGAGCATGGCCTCCGCCTCGGCAAACTTGGTGTAGCGGGCGGCGATGTCATCGGTGATGGCCTTGGCTTCTTCCACGGTGGCGTAGTAGGTGGTCAGGATGTCCTTGGTCTCGGGATAGCTGTCGCCGTCCAGGGAAACATCCATTTTGTTGTAGCTGTTGCCTTCATGCAGGCCGGTCTCGCTGTCGATGCTCTCGGCAAAGGGAGAGGCCCAGGTCAGCGGGTCGGCGTAGTCGGCGCCCCAGTTGCAGCGCATCATGCTGTACACGCCCGCGCGGCGGGTGGCGGACAGGAAGGACTCGGAGGGGCCAGCGTACAGCTCCACGTTGATGTAGTCCGTGCCCAGCACGCCTTCCAGCTGCTGTTTGAACAGGATGCTCTCGTTCTCCCAGTCGGTGTCGCCGCTCTTATAGGTCAGCAGGATGGTCACCGGGAAAGTGCAGCCCGCGGCGGTCAACTCTTCCATGGCCTTGGCCTTGTACTCCAGGGCCTTTTCTGCGTTGAAAAAGTTCTCCTCGGTGCCATCAAAGGGCGCCAGCTCGGAGTAGTCCACGCCGTCCGCCGCGCAGAAGGTGGCGGGGGTAATGGTGTTTTGCAGGATAGACTCGGGATCGTCCGGCTCCAGGGCGCGCATGGAGTACGTGCGGTCAAAGGCGCTCATGATGGAGTGGCGGAAGTTGCTGTTGTTCACGGCGATGCGCCAGTTGTCCGGGCCGTATTCGGCGTCGTACTGGGGATCAAAGTTGAAGCAGAAGAAATAGCTGAAGTCCGGAACGGCACGGCCGCGGCTGACGATATCCGCGTGGTTGGCCTTCCAGTCGTCGATGATGTCGTTGCTCAGGTCGGCGTAGTCCACCTCGCCGCGCAGGGCCATGGTAGGCGCCAGGGTAGCGGCTTCCGTGTTGTAGATCTGCTCGATGCGGTCGATGTAGACATGCTCGGCATCCCAGTTGTTGGGGTTCTTCACGAAAACGTGCTTTACCTGGGGCTCAAACTCGCTGAGGATGAACGCGCCACAGTAATACATCTTTTCGCAAGCGGTGGCGAACTCCGCACCCAGCTCTTCCAGCTGCGGGCCATAGGCGGGCATGAAGCTGCCGTAGGTCATGCAGGAGAGCAGGTAGGGCGTGGGCTTATCCACGATGTACTGCAGGGTGTAGTCGTCCACAGCCTTTACGCCAACCTCGGCAAAGTCGGTGACTTCACCGGCATAGTACGCGGCAGCGTTCAGAATGTTGGCTTCCTCAAACATGTACTCCAGGCCGCTGTCATATTCGGGGGTCAGCACATACTTGGCGGCGGCCACAAAGTCGTTGGCGGTAACTTCGCCCACCTCGGCGCCGGTGTAGTCGTACCACTTCTGTCCCTGGCGCAGGTGGAAGGTCCAGGTGAGCTGATCCTCGGACACTTCCCAGGTTTCGGCCAGGCCGGGGATGATCTCGCCGATGTTGTTGTACTCAATCAGCGTATCCACCACGTTGGCACCGGGGGTGTAGTCCCAGGTGGTGCTGCTGGTCAGGTAGTTCAGCGTGGACACCTCGGAGCTGTACAGCGAGGTATAGACGCTCTCCTCCTCCGCGGAAGCGGGAAGGACGGCCAGGCTGGCCAGCATTGCCAGTGTCATCAAGAAGGCAAGCAGCTTTTTCATGAAATGGTGACCTCCTTTTGAAAAGATAATGATCCACGGGATTCACGGGGATGGGAAAGAATGGAATCCCCCGCGGCTGTTAGAAACAGGATACAACCCGCACATGCCCTTGTCAAGGCAGGGAAATGCATTTTTAATGTATAAAACTTGCATCTTGCGCTGAAACGCAAAATTTGTACGCAGGATATAATTTGAAGAAAAAGGCAAGCGACCGGTATGCCCTGGAAAAAATGAATTTTTAGGCTTTCATCCCGCCGCAAGCCGCCACAAACGCCTCAAAGAGCGCCAGCTGTCCGGGCTCTGTTTGCCACAGGCGTTCCGGGTGCCATTGCACGCCGACAAAGAAGCGTTCCCCCGCCAGCTCCGCGCCTTCGCACAGCCCGTCCTCGCTGTGCGCGGTGGGGATGAATCCCTGGCCCATGTGATGCACCCCTTGATGGTGCAGGGAATTGACCCGGGCGCTGTCTCCCAGAATCGCTTGCAGGCGGCTGTGGGGGGACAGGGCTACGGCATGGGCAGGATAGTGCTCCGGCTGCAGCTGCCGGTGCGCAATGGGATTGTCGGTGACAAACTCCTTGGGAATATCCTGATAAACGTCACCGCCCAGGGCAATATTCATGACCTGAAAGCCACGGCATACGCCCAGCACAGGCTTGACGGTGGGAAGGAGCAGCCGGCACAGGGTTAGCTCCATGGCGTCCCGGCGCGGGCTGATGCCCCCGCTCCAGGGGCGGCAGGGCTGATGGAAATACTGCGGGTCCACATCGCCGCCGCCCGTGAACAGAAAGCCATCCAGGGTCTGCACGTAGTCCTGGAGCACCGCTTCCCCGGCGTCCAGGGGGAGCAGTACCGGACGCGCACCCAGACGCAACAGCGCCTGGCAAAAATCATCGCGCACGCTTACATAGGTTTCTTCATGGTTCAGGCCCGGTGTCAGGCCGATCCAGGGCGTTGCCACACTGGCCGCCTCCTTGCAACTCATGATTGTTTCCTTATATTCCATTTTTCACCGGGAAATTCCTGCCCGGACAGGAAAAACCGGGTTTGGGCGCGAATTTCTATGACCAAATCCATCGAAGCGAAGGAGCTGACAGCATTCATGAAGTTGTCCGTTGGACGCCTGCCCCATGGCCCGCGAAACCAGATCACCGACGTGCCGGGGGTTCGGGTGGGCCACTGCACCGTGGACCGGGAGGATTGCCATACGGGTGTGACGGTGATCCTGCCCCCGCCTGCAAACCCCTTTACGGAAAAGCTCACGGCCGCCGCCTTTGTGTGGAACGGCTTTGGCAAGAGCCAGGGCCTGGTTCAGGTGGAGGAGCTGGGCACCCTTGAAACGCCCATTGCCTTGACCAACACCCTGAACGTGGGCAAGGTCCATGACGCGATGGTTTCCGTGATGCTGGACTGGTGCCGCCGGGATGGGGTCAAGCTCACCAGCGTAAACCCCGTGGTGCTGGAGTGCAACGACAGCAGCATCAGTGATATTGCCCGCCGCCCCGTGAGCGAGGCGGAGGTGCGCGCCGCCATTGCCGCCGCTTCCGCGGACTTTGCCGAGGGGGACGTGGGCGCGGGCCGGGGCACCATCTGCTACGGTATGAAGGGAGGCATCGGCTCCGCGTCCCGGCAGATGACCCTGGGGGACGAAACCTTCACCCTTGGGGTGCTGGTGCAGTCCAATTACGGGGCATCGGCGGACTTCCAGTGGGCACAGCTGCCCCAGGGGCTGGCGGAGTGCGACCGAGGCTCCATTATCATGGTGGTGGCCACGGATCTTCCCCTGAGCCACCGGCAACTCAGGCGGGTCATCAAGCGGGCCAGCGTGGGCATGGCGCGCCTGGGTTCCTACGTGGGCCACGGCAGCGGGGAGATTATGGTGGGATTCACCACCGCTCCCCGGGCGGTTTCCGGCGCCTTTGAAACCATGCGGGTGCTCCGGGAGGAGGAAATCAACCTGCCTTTCCGCGCCGTGGGCGAGTGCTGCGAGGAAGCGATCCTCAAGTCCATGCTTTGTGCCCATGCCGGAAAAACCCTGGACGGAGAAGCTGTGCCTGCGCTATCTGACCTCCTGGCGGAGCGCAAACAGCCATAACTTTTTGACCGGGAAGGGAGGTGTGGCCGGTGTATCTGGATAGCTTTGTTTTTCCCGACGAGGACTGGGAGTGGAACGCACGACTGGCGGAGAAGCGCACCTGCTACAACACCATGTATCCCATGGGCGTGCTGTCGGGCATCGGTCTGGAACGGTTGGACTTTGCTCCCATTACCATCCTTTATGGCGGCAACGGCACCGGCAAGACCACGGCCCTGAACGTTATGGCGGCCAAGCTGGGGCTGCTGCGGGATACCCCCGGAAACAGCTCCACCTTCATGGAGGCCTATGTGCGGGCCTGCCGGGCCAACCTGGAGGAGGACATCCCCGCACACAGCCGCATGGTTACCAGCGACGACGTGTTCGACTATATGCTCAACCTCCGTGAGCTCAATACGCGCATCGACCAGGAGCGGGAGAAGCTATTCCAGGAGCACACCCAGGCCCGGCACACCGTGTTCCAGCTGCGCAATCTGGATGACTATGAGGAGCTGAAAAAGCGCAACAGTGCCCGGCGGAAAACCCAGTCCGCCTTTGTGCGGGAACAGCTGGGGGGCAATGTGCGGGAGATGTCCAACGGGGAGAGCGCGCTGTTTTATTTCAAGCAGCGCCTGGAGGAGGACGCGCTGTACCTGCTGGACGAGCCGGAGAACAGCCTCAGCGCCGAAAGACAGCTGGAACTGGCGGCATACCTGGAGGAATCCGCCCGATACGCGGGGTGCCAGCTGGTGATTGCCACCCATTCGCCCTTCCTGCTGGCCATGGAACGGGTGAAAATTTACGACTTCGATACCCATCCCGTGGAGGTGCGCCGGTGGACGGAGCTGAAGAATGTGCGGGTCTACGCGGACTTTTTCCGGGCGCATGCGGGGGAGTTTGACCTGTGAGACAAAAAAGCGCCGGGACGTAATGTTGATACGTCTCGGCGTCAGGCTGTCAAAAAAACTTCAGGAGGTGTCGGAGGGGCCGCAGCCCCTCTGAC